>Ga0105355_10000631_pt1 | contig 32327 bp, 26 predicted proteins | sample GOMGulsemesocosm_2_FD_83508 | JGI IMG/M metagenome (GOLD analysis project Ga0105355, IMG submission 83508) | Methane-oxidizing microbial communities from mesocosms in the Gulf of Mexico - GOM9C Gulf of Mexico | ecosystem: Environmental > Aquatic > Marine > Cold seeps | place: Gulf of Mexico...
AGATGGCTCCCCAACCTGGACTCGAACCAGGGACATACGGATTAACAGTCCGCCGTTCTACCAACTGAACTATTGGGGAATCACACTCACCTAAAAATCATTATCACTCAATGTATTAAACATTAAATGGCTCCCCAACCTGGACTCGAACCAGGGACATACGGATTAACAGTCCGCCGTTCTACCAACTGAACTATTGGGGAATGATTGTCGGTGAAGACGGAGCGCATATTAAAGACTGGATAGGTAACTGTCAACAGCTCAAACCTAAAAAAAGTCTGATTGTGTAACTGTTAGCCAATATGGGCCCTAAAAGGCCATTTATTGATGGCAATCTGAGCAATACTAACGACTGACTATACAAACTATCTAATACCGACCCAAGGGATTAGCAAAAGTAGCACCAATAAGGCTAAAGTCGTTACTCTAATTGTCGCTAAATATGCTGATAAACTATTTAGTTAGCGTCAATAAATAATTATTTATTTTTTTTAAAAAATTGTCAGGTAATTCTAGCGTGGTTAAGAGGCAGTCGCCTAAAGGGTTAGCATGGGTTATCCACTAAATCTGTGGATAACTATGTTTATTAATCTCTAAAATGTCCGACAAAGCCACTGTATATGGGCGTTGTGCTAAAACATGATTAAAATTAAACATTTCATTCAAACTCAATTAAATCAATAGGATACAAAGAGTCAATAGCGTCTGCACAGAAAGCGCTGTTACGGCGATGTCAAAAAACAGGCGCTTGACAAGCGCTTGTTTTAATAATCTAAACGGTCGTTGGATAACGACGATGAAGTTGAGGGATAGCTTGGGCTTAAATTACAGCTTAGCAGATGCATTATTATTTAGGCAATATACCGCATTGCAGTCAAACAGCTTGTAACAAATTATCTAAATTGGTTCGGCTGATTTAGTTCTTTTGCTGATTAATTCTGCTAGAATTTACGGCTCAGTTTTTTATCTATGTGAAGTGAATGAAATCGAATAAGTTGTTGTCCGGCCCGGTCAATTCCACCCTTAAAGAGATGACCATCCCGATGATGTTTGGCCTCGTGCTATTAATGTCATTTAATATCGTCGATACGTTTTACGTTAGTATGCTGGGTACAGAGTCATTGGCGGCATTTAGCTTCACCTTTCCGGTAACATTTACCTTGGTCAGTCTAGCCATTGGTATGGGGGTTGGCGTCTCTGCGGTTGTAGCGCGTACGTTGGGGCAAAAAGATCATGACCTCGCGCGCCAGCATGCTTCCGTTGCTATCGGCGTATCGGCGATACTGATCTACACGCTGGCGATGGTTGGTTTGTTATTTATCGAGCAAATTTTTGGCGCCATGGGGGCGAACAGCGATAACTTAGTCTATATCACCAGTTATATGACGCCATGGTTATTGGGTTGCTTAATCATCATCATGCCAATGATAGGCAACTCGGTAATGCGTGCCTCGGGAGATACCAAGACACCGGCTAAGGTGATGGGGATTGGGGCATTAATTAATGCGATATTAGATCCTATCTTTATTTTTGGTTTCGGCCCTGTTGAAGCAATGGGCATCAAAGGCGCTGCTATTGCTAGTATTCTAGCCAGTGTGGTGAGTTGTTCGATCGTTTATTATCGTTTAACCGTGTCGTTTAAGATGATTGGTTGGGATTTTAAAATGAATCAAATCATCGATTCGACCAGAAAGCTGATGGCCATTGGTCTGCCCGCGGCAGCATCGAATATGATGACGCCAATTTCATCGAGTATTATTACCGCCATCGTTGCCGGTTACGGCACTGAGGCGGTTGCGGCGTTTGGTGTGGGTACACGTATCGAGTCGTTTGCGGTGATTGTCGTACTTGCACTCTCAATGTCACTGCCACCGTTTATTAGTCAAAATTTCGGTGCTGGTCAAATCGACCGAGTAAAGCAAGCCTATACGGCGAGCATCAAGTTTGTGATGCTGTGGCAAGGTGCCTTGTATGTTTTACTCTTTATTGGTGCTAGTCCTATCGCTAACCTATTCGCCGATGATCCGCAGGTTGTCGAGATCATCATGCTTTATCTGATGATTATTCCTGTTGTGCATGGCCTCGTTGGCATCACCATCCTGACCAACTCATCACTCAACGCGATGCACAAGCCAATGTCTTCTATTAGCCTGAATATAATTCGCCTATTTGTGTTAGCTATCCCGTGCGCCTATATCGGTGGCTACTTTGGCGATATACAGGGCCTGATTATCGGTGTCGCGATTGCGGGTGGCTTGACTGGGCTGGTGGCATTTGCGATTATTCGCCGTCAATTTTGTCTAATGCAAGTTCATGATTCGAGTGATGAGTCTGCATTGTCTGATGCTGTGGTGAGTAAATCGTAATGAGCTTTAATTTAAAATCAGAATATCAGCCGGCTGGCGACCAACCGACTGCAATAAAAAAATTACTGGATGGTTTAGAGTCTGGGTTAGCACATCAGACGCTGTTGGGGGTTACTGGCTCCGGCAAGACATATACCATGGCTAATGTGATCGCAACATCGGGGCGGCCGACCTTGATCATGGCACCAAACAAAACGTTAGCAGCGCAGCTCTACTCTGAAATGAAGGAGTTCTTCCCCGATAATGCGGTGGAATACTTCGTTTCTTATTACGATTATTATCAGCCTGAGGCTTATGTGCCGGCCAGCGATACCTTCATCGAGAAAGACGCTGCGGTTAACGCACATATCGAGCAGATGCGGTTATCTGCCACCAAGGCGTTGATAGAGCGCAAAGATGTTATCTTAATTGCTTCGGTATCGGCGATCTACGGCCTTGGCGACCCAGAGGCTTACATGAAGATGCTATTGCATTTTCGCCAGGGCGATGTGATGGAACAGCGCTCTATTTTACGTCGGTTGGCGGAGCTGCAATATAAACGTAACGATATGGAGTTTGCCCGAGGTACCTTTAGAGTGCGCGGTGAGGTACTCGATATTTTTCCTGCTGATTCCGACAAATTAGCCGTGCGCATTGAGATGTTTGATGATGAAGTGGAGCGCATTTCGTTGTTTGACCCCCTCACTGGCACGGTAGAACGTCAAGTTGCCCGTTTTACCGTTTATCCTAAGACCCATTATGTGACGCCGCGCGAAACGATTCTTGGCGCGATAGATAAGATCAAAGAAGAATTAAGGGAACGTAAGCTACAGCTGCAATCATTGCATAAATTAATTGAAGAGCAGCGCATCACCGAACGAGTCGCCTATGATGTGGAAATGATGTTAGAACTTGGCTATTGCTCTGGCGTGGAGAACTATTCACGCTATCTCTCGGGGCGCGCCCCTGGCGAGCCGCCGCCGACGTTAATTGATTATCTACCCAGTGATGGTCTGCTGATCCTCGATGAATCACATGTGACCGTGCCACAGATTGGCGCGATGTATAAGGGTGACCGCTCGCGCAAAGAAAACTTGGTTCAATATGGTTTTCGACTGCCCTCGGCATTAGATAATCGGCCATTGCGTTTCGAAGAGTTCGAGGCCATTTCGCCGCAAACTATCTATGTCTCGGCGACACCTGCGGCTTATGAACTGGACAAATCTGGTGATGACATTGCGCGCCAAGTGGTGCGTCCAACGGGTCTCCTTGACCCTGAGATTGAAGTGCGCCCAGTCGCGACTCAAGTAGATGATCTGTACAGCGAAATACAGATCCGTGTCGCCAAGAAAGAGCGCGTACTCGCCACCACACTAACCAAGCGGATGGCGGAAGATTTAGCCGAATATCTCGCTGAGCATGGGGTTAAAGCCCGTTATTTGCACTCAGATATTGATACGGTGGAGCGAATCGAGATTATCCGTGACTTGCGCCTCGGTAAGTTTGATGTGTTGATCGGGATTAACTTGCTCCGTGAAGGGCTCGATATTCCAGAAGTGTCCTTAGTGGCTATTTTAGACGCAGACAAAGAAGGTTTCTTACGCTCAGAGCGTTCATTGATTCAAACCATTGGCCGTGCGGCGCGTAACCTTAATGGCCGTGCAATCCTCTATGGTGATAAAGTTACTAACTCGATGCAAAAGGCTATTGATGCGACAATTAAGCGCCGAGCGGTACAAGAGGCGTTCAATAAAGAGCATGGCATAGTACCCAAAGGCCTGGTCAAGAAGATCACCGACTATCTCGATGTTGGTGGCGATGAAGAACTCGATCAGGTGGCTCAAACTCAGGCAAAATACAAATCGCTGTCTAATAAAGATCTGGAAAAACAGATTGCCAAATTAGAGCATAAAATGTATGAGCATGCACGCAACCTAGAGTTTGAAGAGGCGGGTAAAATACGTGATGAAGTTGAACAACTCAATGATATTATTTTGATGCGTTAGGGTTTAGTGCTATTAGAGAGAGCCCGCGTTATTGGGTTTCATCGCCATGATGAAACCTTTTCACTAAACAATAAAGAGCAAATAACGGCAGTGCGCCCAATGCCCCAAACAAGTGAGCGTCGGTGGCCACTTGTGCATTGATTAACACGGTCATCTGCTGGCTAGCGCCGTAAAATGTTTCCCAGCCAATCTTGGCGGCAATGCCGCCAAGTAGTAAGTAACTACTGCGGCGTCCAGCCCTTATCTCAACGAGACAACCCAATACAAATAAACCATGTAAGTAGCCAGACAAGCCGACATAGAGTTCAATGGTTGGACTATATAGATACAACAGAGTGCCAACCAAACTGGCATTGGCGATGCTAAATAGGCCGAAATGGAGTGGGCTGATATCACGGCCAAATAGCTGAGTAAGCATCAATAGTCCAAGCAGATTAAAGAACAGGTGCCAGCTATTTGTGTGGAATAAGTTGCCAGTGAACAAGCGCCAATACTCTCCCTGCTCGATGGCGCTGCGATCAAACTGCCAACCGTCAAGCAGTGATGGTTGCAGGGCAAATAAAGCACAGGCAAGTAGGGTCAGTGTCAGTGGCAGCATCCATTGTTGAGACATTGTTTTATTTAGCATTGTCGATTTTTCAGCGCAGGCGATATAATGGCATTAGTGTATCCTAACCAATAATAAATTCACATGAGTAAAAGAGTAATGTGCTTAGCGTGTGGTCGTGCCCAAGTCGCGTGTCTGTGCCACACCATCACCCCGTTAGACAATCAACTAGCGCTGGTTATCTTGCAACATCCAAGCGAAGTTAAGCATGCTAAGGGCACGGCGAAAATCCTTGAATTGTCATTGACCCGCTGTGATACATTGATTGGCGAAGACTTTAGCCAAGATCCTTGCTTTAACCAGCTGTTTTCCTCACCGGCTAACAAACTGCTATTACTTTACCCCAATGATAACGCAATGAGCCCGCAACAGTTTGCCGCTGATATTGCTGCGTCATCACAATTTAATTTGACTGATCACACGGTGTTAGTGATTGATGGCAGTTGGAAGAAGGCCTACAAAATATTTTGCCTCAACCCACGATTAGCGCAAATACCCTGCATTGGTATCGATGTGTGTAATGACAGTAACTACCGCATTCGAAAGTCATCGAGAAGCGATAGTTTATCGACCCTAGAAGCCTGCCATGCGCTGTTAACGCAAGTGGAAGGGGATAAGTTCTCCCCACTGCTGACCAGCTTTGACTATATGGTGGATTTTCAGCTACGCGCCATGCCAAAGGAGGTACAGGCGCGTTATCAACCTAAAGACTGACGCTAAAGTTACACCATCTTGGCGCGGCGTGCTGCTATGTAGGCAGGCTCTTGTGTGATACCCAAGGCGAAACGTTTAATTAAATCTAGGCCAACCGAGGCAACATATTGCTGGAAATATTGACGGCCTAAGGGTAAATATAATGCCACAGTATTGAGCTTATCCTTACTGCCCCAGGCCAGCCATACTAAGCCAACTGGCTTGTCGTCGCTGCCGCCATTTGGCCCGGCAATGCCTGAGACTGCGACACCACAATCGGCGCCACTTTTGACTAAGGCGCCACTTAACATCTGCTTGACCACCGCTTCACTCACCGCGCCAAATTGCGCCAAGGTATCTTCTGACACATCAAGCAGCGAGGTTTTAATTCGGTTGGAATAGGTCACAAAGCCCGCTTCAAACACCTGCGACGACCCGGAGATACTGGTTAGTTGTGAGGCCATTAAGCCACCAGTACACGATTCGGCGAATGTTACTTGTTGATCGGTGCCGTTGAGCGCATCAACGAGTGACTGGGCCAGGCTCGTTTTGCCCAAGCCAACGACGTGAGCACCGAGTAAATCAACGAGCTTTTGCTGCCACTGTGGCTTTATGTCATGCCCATGCTGGGTATGAGAGGTCAGTTTGATATCGATATTTGGCATGGCGGCGCGATAGCCAAGCTCGATATCTTGCGGCCAATCGGGAAAATGTTGATCAACCAGCGCTTGAATGGTGGACTCTCCTAGGCCAAAGACGACAAAACGGCTGATCTCGGTGGTGCTTTCGATCGCTTTATGTTGACGGATATGTGGCAATATCTCATCGCATAACATCGGCTTTAATTCACGCGGCACACCGGGCGTAGTGTAAATTAGGCAGTCATTTAGACACATCGAAAAGCCGACGGCGCTGCCGCTGACATTGGCAATGATATCGCAACCTTGTGGCAGGTTGGCTTGTTTTTTATTGGGCTCGTTAAGCTCAAAGTTACGACGCAAACACCAGTCTTCTAAATGTGCCATGGCCTCTGGGTGAACGGCCAGTGGTAAGTTGGCGGCATTGCTAAGCGCCTGCGCGGTCATGTCATCTACGGTTGGGCCTAAGCCCCCATTAACAATTAAAATATCGGCGCGTCGTGATTGTTCTACTAGCTCCCCAGTTAATAGTGCTAAATCATCTTTTACCGTGACTCTTCGTGTCACTTCGAGTCCGAGAGTGGCCAGTTGTTGGGCAATAAATGCCGAATTACTGTCGATCACATCACCACATAAGAGTTCATTGCCAGTGAGTAATAATTCAACGGTCAGTTTTTTCATAAAGCGCGCCTTAAATCTATGGATTAGCAAGAGTTTGGCTCAGTGTAACAAAAAAATCTGCGTGGTAACCACGGTTGCGCGATTTGTCCAATTGATTTGGCCTAAATAGCTAGACCCGCGCAGAGATCGGAGTACTATGGCGCCAGTATTTAATAAAAAACTTAAGTGAGTAGAACGATATGGCATTAAAAGCCACCATTTATAAAGCAGATATTAACATTGCAAATATGGATCTTGGCATTTACCTCGACCAGTCGCTAACGATAGCTCAGCATCCTTCTGAAACCCTACAGCGTATGATGCTGCGAGTTGTGGCTTGGGCAATGTACGCCAATGAGCGGCTAACCTTTACCAAAGGTTTGTGTGACGAAGATGAGCCTGATCTGTGGCAAAAAAACTACGCTGATGAAATCGAGTTATGGATCGATCTTGGTCTACCAGATGAAAAACGGATTAAGAAAGGCAGCGTCCGCGCTAAACAGTCAGCTCTGTTCACCTATGGTGAAAATGCCGCCGAGCAGTGGTGGAAACAGCAGCGTAGCACGGTGGAGAAGTTTTCTAACCTAGCGGTTTATCGGTTTAGTGATGACACCATGGGCGCACTGGCAGATCTTGTCACCCGCACCATGCAACTACAATTCTCAATTAGCGATGGCGAAATCTGGCTAAGTTGCGGTGAACAATCAATTCTGCTTGAGGTGGAAGTATGGCAGGAAGCCAAGTAAATTGAATTCAAATTAAATCATTTCACACGATCTAGGCAATCTATTACGCCAATGCATTGCCTAACTACCTATACCCTGCCAACTGCTTAATCATTTTCATTATCGATAAAAGTTGTAATTAGCGCGCCTAGCATCTATTTTTATACTCATACCATTTGTTGTTCAACAAGGATGTTACGCATGAAAATTCTGCTTTTAAAACTATTATCGTTGTTTAGTGTGCTCTTTTTAACCATTGTGTCATCCCATGCTAACAACGGCGGTGATTTATTTTCACCATACCCCAAGGCAAAACTGAGTTACTCGCAAAGTATGGCGGGGGAAGAGAGCCGAATATTGGTGGCCTATTTTCCACAAAAAAAAGGCGCGGCGCGTTTCACCTTTAAGCAAATCATCGGCGATGTAAGGCGCTATCAGTATAATGTGAATAATGTTTCGACGTTGGCGTTGTATGAAAACTACAAACACGCATTGGATGAGGCAGGTTTTAACATCGGTTATCAATGCTCCGGGGCGGCCTGTGGCGATGAGCGCGCCCAAAAGAAATTAGGCAAGGCCAGCGCATTTTTCAATGTCTATAATCAATATCACAAAGCCAGATATATTTATGCCACTAAGGAAGGGGATGAGCCTTATGCTGTCTCGTTATTTCTTGGCCAATATAAGAAGAAGAGCAGTGCTTTCCTTAGTGTAGTAGCGATTAAACCGGTAGATACCGGGCTAATGACTGCGGATATTAAAGCGTATCGCCAGCTCGCACTTAATCAATCGAGTAAGCAGAAAAAGGATGATATTGAGGGGGCAAAAGATCATCCGCTATTGAGTCGTTATCCGGGATCACACATTCAAAGCTACCATAATATGGATTATGACGAAATTAGCCTACCAATCGGCATTCAAGACACTAAGACTAAGCTATTTCCTCTACTTGATATCGTCGGTGATATCACTCAAATCACCTATATTAAGCACGATGTTTCGACGCTTAAAATCTATCAAAATTATGTTGCCACCTTGACCAAAGATGGCTTTGAACCGGTATTTTCTTGTGAAAAAGAAGGGTGCGGGCTCAAGCGTGATAACAAATCACAGTTAGGCGATCTGATTGCTAAAGGTCAGGTGTATAATTTCTATCACCGACCGCGCTATCAGCTGATGCAAAATACCGTTGATGGTCAAACGACTTATGTTGGGATATTTGTCGGCCATCACCATGCACAAACACGCACTCAGTTGGTTATCGCGCGTACCGAACCCTTACAGAAGGGCTTAATAACCACTAATACCGAACAAATCTTGAAACAGCTTGAGCAAAAGGGCAAAGCATCGGTCTATGGTATATTCTTTGATTTCGATAAATCGGTGGTCAAGGCGCAATCAAATGAGGCACTAGCGGTAATTAAGCAGGTCTTAGCCAGTGATAAGGCCTTGCAAATTTACGTGGTGGGACATACCGATGATAAAGGCTCGGCGAGCTATAATCTTCAATTATCACAGCGGCGTGCGGCAGCTGTGGTGGACAAACTAATCAAGGAATATGGCATTGCGGCGTCACGATTGATCGCCTACGGTGCGGGCCCTTATTCACCGGTTGCGACCAACCGTAATGACTTAGGGCGACAGTTGAACCGACGTGTTGAATTGGTCGAACGACTAGCTAAGTGAGGTTTTTTTTACTCCACCACAAAGTTGACTGTATCGATACGGCCGTGATTGTCTAGGGCGGTTAATTGAAACTGGCCAGCCCGATTAAATTGATGGCTGGCGCGGTGTAGTAACTTGCCATCTAAAAACCAAAATACCTGCTGTTCACGCTCATTGGTCTTAAACCGTAAAGTAAGTGCTGTGTGTTGCGCGCGCCTGACAAAATGACTGCCGGGCTTGATTGAGGTGATTTGCAGTGACTGCGTCATTACTGGCTCAGTATTACGACATGTTGGTGATAAAGCGGGTAACAAATGGTGACGTTGCCACCTTGGTTTTAACCAACCTTCAAGGGCGGGAGGCCACAACGTCGTGGTCACCGGTTTGGCAAGCGCACTGGCGCACAATAGCGTCGCGCGACTGCCATTGGGTTCTTGCCAGTAATCAACCTCAATGTGATGTGGCTGCTTGGCGGCAATGCTCAAGGTTGGCGGCGCTAATTGCTGATAGAGCCAGCTTCGGTGTGATTGCTGGCAGTTCTTCGGCGTTGTTAGCGCCTTTGTTAAGCCGCCGGGCCAGCAGGTTTCTACCGCGCTAATGCTGCTGGGTTTTTGTGGTACATAATGTTGTTTAAAATGCGCGGCTACCTGTAAAAACAGCGGCAGCGCGTTTTCACTGCCGCTGTTATTTGGCACCGGTCGAGCATCGGCGCGCCCCGTCCAGACGCCAATGATATATGGCCCCGAAAAACCAACCACCCAGGCATCGCGAAACCCATAGCTAGTACCGGTTTTCCAGCCAACATTGGCTAGTTGCCGATGCTCGCTGCTAATTTGTCGGCTCAGCCTATTTGGCAGCGGTTGTTGGCGCAAGATGTTTTGAATAATCCATGCAGCGCCCGGCTCAAGCATAAACTGTTGCTGCAGTGGTTGCTCTTGTAAATAACGCGGGGTAACGCTTTGTCCATCGTTGATTAGTGATGAGTAGGCACTGACTAATTGCTCTAGCTTAGTACCGACGCCGCCCAATATTAAGGCTTGATTGGCACGGGCACCGCTAGGCCAGTGTAACGTTAGGCCACCATGATTAAGCCGCGCCGCTAAGGCATTAACCGAACTATGATTGAGCACTTGGAGTACCGGTAAGTTAAGACTGCGCAATAAAGCATCTTTGACCGAAATTGGACCGGAGAAGCCACCACTAAAATTGCTCGGTCGATAATTACCCTTGATCACGGGAACATCTTGGAGCAAGGACTTTTCGTGAATCAACCCTTGCTCAATTGCCGCGCCGTAAACGAAGGGTTTTAGGGTTGAGCCCGGTGAACGCAGTGCCTTGATCATATCGACTTGTCCGGCGCGCTGAGCATTGTCAAAATCTGCCGAACCTAAATAGGCAATCACTTCGCCGGTATGTGCATGCATCACCATCACCGCGCCCGAGGATTTTTCAGTTAATGATGAAACATAGGTCCTCAGCTGATGTTCTAACCGCTCTTGCAGATCGCCATCGATAAAGGTTTTAAGATGTGGGCCTGGTTGTTGATTCCTCAATCGTCTGGCTAAGATTGGCGCAAGCTTGGGGTAGGGGAAAAAATCGGCGTAGAGCGGATCTTGCAGTAGCGTTGCAATGAGTTGCTTATCCCAAATTTCAAATTCGTCGAGGCGCTTGAGCAATTTATTGCGCGCTTGCTGTGCTCGTAACGGATATCGGTCGGGTCGATAGCGACTGGGAGATTGCGGCAGCACCGCCAATAGCGCCGCTTCATTAGGGGTTAGCTTAAGCGCTGGCTTGTCGAAATAGACATAACTTGCCGCCTCAATGCCTTCGATTGGACCGCCAAATGGCGCGATATTAAGATATAGGGTGAGGATTTGCGCTTTGCTAAGACGCCACTCTAGCTGAATCGCGCGCAGCATCTGATAGAGTTTTCCGCCGATGGTGCGCTTGTTCGGATGGAGCAGTCGCGCCACCTGCATGGTAATGGTCGAGCCACCTGAAACGGCTCTGCCGTAGTAAATAGCCTGAGCCACCGCCCTTAGCATCGAGAAGGGATTGACCCCCGGATGATAATAGAAATAGCGGTCCTCATAAGCAAACAGGGCTTGTAGATAATAAGGGCTAACCTTTGTGATACTGGTTGGGTAGCGCCACACGCCGTCAGAATTGGCAAATGCGCGTAGTGGGCGACCGTCTCGGTCACTCACCACGCTAGCCTGATCAGCCAGTTTGCTAAAATTAGGTGGATAGACCCAATTTAGCGTTAACAAGGTTAACGCTAGCAGCAAACTCAGCAATAGCGCGATCTTTAGCTTCATTTGACGCTTATTTCTTTACCTGGACGACCAACGGCGACAATATCATGACGATACATCGATTCGGCCATCACCGGTGGCTGCTGGTATTGGCCGGGCGTGACTGCTTGAACCATGTAAAACAGCTCGGTTTCACGATGACTATAAACGCTGACCGCGGCAATATAACGGTCGTCGCGATAGCCTTGATAATCAATATCATTAGGGGATTGTCGTTGTGCTAGTGTCTTACCATCGATGCTTAGCTTCTCGAGCGCTAGTTGCTCACCGAGCGCGCCATTTTCTATCTCAAAACCGGCGGGCAGCAAATCAACCACCATAATATCTTTGAGACTTTGGGCGGTGCTTTGCAAACGAATGCGGGTGATAAAACGCTGGCCACTTTGCACCTGCAAGAGGGAGACTGGCTGACCGGTAAGATCATAATAATCGCGGCGGATGTTTAAGCCAGCCTCTTGATACGCAGGTGGTTGCAGCGGATAGCCCTGACTGATGGTATTGACATATAGTGAGTGCTTGGCATGGTTGCTAAGGCGGGTCTGGTTTATCGGGGCGCCATCGACGCGATAAAAAGCGCTAAATTTGTCGGGACCGCTAAAGGTACTGTCACCGACCTGCAAGGTATAATCAAAATCTTGATCAAAATGGGCCGCCAACTGGTTGTCCGCTAAGACTAAGGCTAAGCGTTCTTGTGTGCTAAACCATTGGCGCTGCGACAATTCCTGCCATAGCTCAAAACTAAGTTGTTGGGCCCATGAGGTATCGAGTCGATGCTTGAGCAGCATGTTAATCATCATCGCCTTATCCCGAATAGCGCTGGCGTAATTGCCACTGTAGTGCGGTTGATAGCTAAGTTGCTTCGCCTCGTTAATGAGCTGCTCGCTGCGCTTGCTATCTCCCATCAATTTAAAGGCGGCGGCGAGTTGTACTACGGGATAGGGTGATTTGCTGTGACGCACATTCTTAATTAACTCACGCATGTGACTTTGATTGGCGCGGCCAAGCCCGGCGAGCACTAATGCGGCGTAGGCGCGCGTGGAGAAACGATAATTTGGCGCGTCACCATAGGCGCTAAAATTGCCACGGCGCAAGTAATGAGCCAAGCGTTTAAGTAGCTTTTCCAGCTTAAGTGGCGGCACATAGATGCCATTTTCTTGCGCCTGCAATAAGACTTGCGCGCCATAGGCACTAAGCCAAGGCGAAGCGTCGCCATTGCTGTGCCACAGGCTTAGCGCGCCATTGTAGGTTTGCAGGCTTAAGATGCGCTTTATGCCGCTGTCGATAAGCTGCTCACGGTTGATATCGCCTAATTGCTTGGCTACCCGCTGCCCGCTGGCGGGGGGCAAAATTAGCCAAGGATATAGGCGTGAGCTGGTTTGTTCTAAACAGCCTAATGGGAACTCAAAGAGTTGCTTGACGTGCTCGGTTAAATCAAACTGCGGCCGTGTCGCGATGCTAATACTCGATTGGGTTTGCGGGCTCCAATCATTGGCGGTTAAGTTAAATTGATGCTCCTGATTGGGCGCTAATACGATATTCTCACTGCGGCGCTGGGCCGGATAGGCGGGGCGCACCGCCATCGACCATTGTCGTTTTATCTCGATATTGCTGCCGCTAATATTGAGCTTAAGCTGCGCATTTGGGCTGACCGTTTCGGCGCTTACGGCTATCGGCAAGGTTATTTTTTGTTTGGCGGCTAAGCTGATTTGTGATGACGGCGCCTTTAACGTCAGACCCTTGGCCGATAAGTTAACGGTTACATCGAGGGGGTTGTCGGTTGTATTGGTTAGATCGAGTTTGAACATGGCGCGATCGCCAACGGCTAGGAAGCGCGGCATATTGATTTGACTAACCAAGTCGGCGGCCACGGTTAGCGGTTGTTTGGTGGTGCCAAAACGCTGTTGATCAAAGGCGATGGCAAACAGGCGAATTCGGCCATTAAAATAGGGCAGTGGCAGCTTAAAATGAGCAATGCCGTGCTGATCTACTTGTTGTGGCTGGGAGAGATAGGAGACAATTTGTACCTTGGCAGAGGCCTCTGCACCGCCGTGGGCTAATTCGGCACCGCCACCCCATAAAATATCCGCCTTGGCCAACTGATTCGGGCTAATGATTTGATTGAAATTATCGATGATATCAACGCCATAGCCACGCTTGGCAAAGAAATGATTTAGTGGTTCAGGGATCTTAAAATTGTGTAAATTTAAGATCCCGACATCGACGGCGGCTAAAATCACCTGAGTATCGCTGTTGGCATTAGCGACCGTGGCGCTTAACGCGACCAATTGATCCGGAGTGACCTTGTCCGGCGCATCCAGACTGACATTTAGCTTGCGATCTTCCCGCTCAAGCGCAATATGAGTTAGGCCTAAGGCACGCTTAATCGGCGATGTTTTGCTGCCGGGTTTGATCAGATAGGCGGATAGATAGACATCATGGCGCTGCCAATCTTTGATCGGGATTTCAAGGCTATTTACGCCTTTAGTTAGCGCGACTTGCTGTTGCCATAGCAGGGTGTCTGACTCGATGCGTAACCATGCCTGACCGGCATATGGCGCATCTATCTTGACCATCGCCTTATCACCATTGCGATAAGCTGCTTTGTCTAAGGCCAGTTTAATTTGGTCGGGGCGCACCGAATTACCGTTGTTTTCGGCCCAGCGCCAATACCAGCGCTGACCAGCCTCAAACATCAAACTCGCTTTAGCATCGTCCACGGTTGAGCTAACCACTAATTCGTATTTCCCCCATTCTACCGGCGCTTTGATGGTTAATGCTTGTTTGCTCGACAGGCTAAGCTCTTGCTGCCATACCGGGTAAACATCGTTGCGTTCGAGGCGTTGCCAGCCTCCCTGTTTGCTGTACTGCCAATAAAATTCTTGATGGTGGCGGATCAGGCTAACCAGTACCTTATCATCTTGTAATTGGCTGGCGAGGTTACTGCGCAGCAGACTAAACTCGATTGGCTGCTCGCTCTCACTAGTGAGATCGTCAAAGGCTGGCTTAATACCAATTAAACTCGATTGTGGCCACCATAGCTGGCTAAATTTTTTGCTGACTTTGCGCCCACCAGTCTCATATAAATAGGCGTATCCTTCGATCGCCACCGCATGCTTTAACTTGCTCCAACGATCTTCTATCGCCAATACGCCGTGGCCCGCCTTATCTAAGGTAATAGGCGGGATATCATAACTATCGAGGGTGCCAATGTCGGCGTGCTGGCCAAAATAATATCCCTTGAGATTGGCTAGTGCTACATTAGTCGTTTTTAACCGAACCAGGCCATCGCTCTTATGCTCACTGGCTGGCGCGCCATAGAGAAATAACCCGCTAAGGGCCTGCTGAGCGTCGCCTGCCTGTTGCATCGGCTTGTTGTCATCACTTAGCGTAATCTCCATGCGCTGGGGCATAAAATCTTCAACATTAAAATGATGGCTATAGATTTGTTTACCGATGCTAAAACGTAACTCATAGCGCCCGGTTAATGCGTCATTAGCAAAATGATGGTCAAATTGATAGAGGCCATCTTTGGCGTGAACTAAGCTGGTGGCAATCTCATTACCGACGGGATCGATTAAGCTGGCGGGTAATGGTAATTGCGCCGTTTTTTTGCCATCTTGATCGCGCAGTAGGGCATAATAGCGAACGTCCTCGTCACGGCGATAGAGATCGCGCGGACCAAAAATAAACAGTTCGAGAGCTTTGTGTTCTTTGCCTGCAGCGGAAAAGTCGGATAAATCCAGTGGGTTATGTTGCGACAGGCTAATCAGGTTAAAATCAGCGCCACGCACGATGCTGATTAAGCGCGGCTTTGCCTCTTTGCTTATGCTAACCTGACCGAACTTATCGCTGCGCAATACCTCTCCTAACTGTTTGTTGTCGTGGTTTAGCACCGTGACGCTGGCGTTTGGCACTGCTAAGCCAGTGCCTTGTTCAATCACGGTAACCATGTAGTCATCTTTGTAGTGGCGCACCTCAGTGCCTAAGGTGCTGACATTAAAATGGGCCACTTGGTAGCGTTGATAACTACCGGGCGCGCGCATCACAGCGACATAGATCCCCGATTGTTGTAGTGCTGGAATATGGCTGGTGCTAAGTACTTGTTTAATCTTCTTGTTCTTGGCGGCGCTGGTGTCATACTTTTGGCTCGAGATGAGTGTGGCGTGCTCAGTTATATTGTCCAGCGACCACGAGTAAAGCGTGGCGTTGGGTTTGTTGTATAACAGCTCGATGTAATAATCGGCGTCGACCTTATAATAGTCAACATCGACCCAGGGCAGATTCACCACCATAATCGGCAAACCATCACTTAGTTGTGGGTTAAGGATAGATCCTTGGTGTAAAAATAACGCGGCGGCACTAATACTTGGGCTAGTGAAGGATTTCTTACTACTCGAGATTAGTGGGTTATCGTCGATGGCCGTGAGGCCTAAATGAACGTTTATTTGATACTTATGATCCGGCGAAATATTTAGGTAGTACGCATTGTTGCCACTTTTATCGAGCTGCCAACCGCCATCGATAAGGCCATCTTGGTCGCTGAGCTTGATATATTTGCCAATCTCAATACTCGGGTTAACGGGCTTGGAAAACATGACCCACGCCGCTGGCGAGCCTTGATATTCTCGAAAACCGCTATTGATCACGCTGAACTCTTTGATCTGTGGTTGGGCTGTTGCGACCTTTGCCTTAGCTTGTTGAACGCTAGTCGTTGCTGCATTGTTTGAATCGTTGTCGCCGCAAGCCACTAATAAGCAGATAATGGAGAGTGATAAGAGTCGCTTCATGATGTCATCCTGAGTTTAATTGAGCTCACGGCCAATGGTTCCTTGTTGATAATACTGGTGTTAGGTTAATTTTTGCTTAATGATTGCAAATTTTAATGTCGCTTATCCTAAATTTAGGTTACTTAGTGCCGCCTGGCGCAAAAACGGCGGCACTAAGCATCGCTTATAAGGTGATTCTAAGCTTTTGCTTGATTCTTAGTAGACTGTTACGGGAGAGTTTATTCCAGCGCAAAATATCTTGAACCTTGACCTTATATCTACGGCTAATATCCCACAGGTTGTCGCCACTTTTGACCGTGTGAATAACTTTTTTGCGCGAGCTAGTCAATTGCAGCGGATGGCTATCGCTGTTGGTTAAAGGCACGTGCAACGTTTTACCCAGTACGATGGTATTAGATTTAAGCTGATTGAGCTGCTTAATCGCCGCCACACTGACGTTATATTGCCTCGCAATTTCCCCCAGGCTGTCGCCAGATTTTATAGGGTGGCTGTGCCAACGGATCCAACGTTGCTTGCTGGTGCTGGCCAGTTTGCGTTTAATCGGCTCTGCCGCCGCAATGGGTACCAACAACTGGTATGGGCTATTGGGCGAAGTAGCGGTATTACTTAGTGCAGGATTGAGCGCAAACAACTGAGCGGGCTTTAAGTTGGCCCATTGCGCAGCGAGAATAAGATCAAGTTGACTGTCGAGTTTAATAAAGGCTAGCGCGGGCGTATTCTTGATGGGCGTAAAGGTGTAATCGAGCTGCTTGGCATGTTTTAAAATATCGGCGATGGCTAATAGTTTTGGCACAAAATCGGTGGTTTCGGCGGGTAATTTTAGCGACCAGAAGTCGGTGCCTTTACCCAATTTTATATTCTTCTTGATCGCGCGTCCAACACGTCCCTCACCTGAGTTAAAGGCTGCCACGGCATTGAGCCAGTCTTGATCGAATGAGCGGTGGAAAAACTCGAAATAGTCGAGCGCGGCGCGGGTCGACTCGACAATATCACGACGACCGTCATACCATTCATTTTGCACGATGCCAAAACGTTTGGCAGAAATTGGCATAAACTGCCACAGTCCAGCTGCCTTCATGTGCGATACGCCATAAGGTAGGTATGCACTTTCAACGATGGGTAATAAGGCCAATTCAACGGGCATATTACGCTTTTCAATTTCTCGTACGATGTAATACAGATACGGTTCGGCGCGCTTTGCAATGGTCACCATGAAATTAGGGTGACTCAAATAATACTTACGCCATTTGTTGACGGCCCCGTTGTCGGGCACAGCTATCGATAGTTGACTGCGAATACGCTGCCACACATCGTCGTGTTGATGTGGCTGCAAAGGCGCAGGCCGGGCTGTTTTCTGTGCTGGTGGAGCTATTGTCTTTACCATCGGCAGCGTCGATGGTGGCACAACAGTTTGCGGTGTCATTGTTTGTTGGCAGGCGGTTAAACAGCCTAGGCCACTAAGTAATAGGATAATTTTTATTGTTCTGGTCATTAGTAGAGTCATGTATAATTTATCAGTAAGTTAGATCGTGAAATTAGATAGCCAAGGCCCAATAAAGCCCTTGAATCGCGGTGGTCGGAAAGGCAGTTTGATGATTGGCCTGTGGAATAATCAGCAGTTTGGCATTTAGTTTTGGTTGTCGCCATGCCAGCATTTTTTGATAAAAGCTGCGCGCATCTTGCACCATTTGATGGTGACTTTCCAGTGCCTTAGTTTCTCGCTCACCAATGGCGATAAAGACATTGGCGTTGACACTGAGTTTTTTCTTGGCAAACTGCCGCTCAAGTTCAAAGATAACTTTATTATCGTACCAATAAGATGGTGAACCGAGGATATAGTTTTTAAATAAGTCAGGCTTGGTCATTAAGATATAACTGCCAAATAATCCCCCCAACGAATTGCCAACAAAGGTGCGATTTTTTGTATCGCCGCGATAATCCTGCTCAATAGTTTTCATGACGACATCCTGAATAAACGCCATGTGCTGGTGAGCAAACCCTGTGGGTGCTGTCCAGCTTTTGTCGAGCGTCGGAGTGTAATCACGCACTCGACTATTGTCGCGCTTTGAGCCTTTGGCATACGATATTCCGACGATTATTGCCTCTTTCATTTTTCCGACATTCATTGGGTAACGTGTCGCGCCAGAGACGATTTGAAAGGCGTACCAAGCATCAGTGAGATAGATAACGGGGTATTTTCTGCTGCTGTCTCGATTAAAGGATTTAGGCAGCTTAATAAAGAGTGGGTAGACCCGTCCGGTCTTGTCATCAGTTACCTCGATCACCAAACTACGGGGGATTTCAAAGGGTTTTTGATCGGTTGTTGCCAGTACTTGACGGCTTAACAGGCACAGAGTAAGAATACTGAACAGTCGAAGAAAACTCATGATTATCGCGTCCTTGTTAGCCACTGCTTGACCGGCGCGACCCATTGGCGCAGCGGGGTGTAAAAAGCGCCATGTTCTTTACCAGTGCTTATCGCTATTTCCTCAAATGAGCTAATCTTCGGGCTGCGATCAGCGACAAACTGACACGAGCCAACGCCATCGGATGTCTCGAAAATTGACAATACGTTGCCGTATAACTTGACGTGTGGATTAGCGCTTAAAAACTCGCTACAACCGGCAAGAATAATGGTATTAAGTTGACTATTGGCGAGTTGGTTAGCGACCAGTGCGGTGATTTCGCCGCCACGAGAAAAACCTATGATCGATATATTGCGATAGCTAACCCCGTTGCTGACCAGCTTTTTAATGTCTTCGCTGAGCTTTCTTGCATAGGCCAAGGGATCGGTGTTTTTGGCTCTATGGGTGGCTATTAATGTGTATTGTGGATCCGACAGCGCTTGTTTTATTTGTGGGAACTCGTAGGTGCCCCATCTCGGGTTAACGGGGCTCGCATTAGTGCCCTCGACAATGTAGCCGTGGGAATAAAAGACATAGTGTTGGTCGGCATTAATCTGTTTGGGTAATGTGTTGTAAATCTCTGCTGCATTACAGGTTAATGTAGCGAGGCTTGCGGCAGATAAAATCAGCGCGCTTAGGCATTTGATTGGGCTAAACATGATAGTCCTTATTAAAATTAGTTAAGCGATTAGCGTGTTAAATCGAGATAATCAGCGGGATTGATGTGGTGGCCATCTTGCAACATTTCAAAATGGAGGTGAGGACCGGTTACTCGTCCTGTTTTGCCCACGCTGCCAAGTTTTTGTCCGGCAAATATCCATTGTCCGGGCTTTACATTGAAGCTGTCGAGATGCGCGTAGAGACTATGCTGATTATCGCCATGTTCAATTAAAACGACGTTGCCATAATTTTGATGCAGACTAACATCATCGGCAAGGGTGACGCGGCCGCTAAAACTGGCCAGTACGTCACTGCCCAAAGGGGCTGCGAAGTCGATGCCTTGGTGTGGTTTACGCCCGCGAAAGTCGCTGATTTGCTCAAAGGTGGACGAGATGCGCGCGTTGGGTACTGGCCATTGGCTGGCGATAATGTCTTGGGAAAATGTTGGACTATAGATGCCTGATCTTACGCTGCCAGCAAAGAGCACCAACAGGCCTGCCGCCACCGCTAATATCAGCCGATAACGCCAGTTATAGCATATCGACGGCTCACCAGACATGGCGCTACGCAGGCGATCTTCAAAATCTTGCTTGGTGCAATGCGCCGCCGAAAAAGACGGGCTCATTGCATTGTTGATCCGATTGCTACTGAGTCTAATGCTGGCAATAAGCGTTTGCGCATAGGCCAGTTTATTCGCCGGATAATTAGCTAACACCGCGCTATCGGTGTTTAGCTCCATCGTTTGCAGGAAACGTCGCTCAAAATGGGCGATAAAGGGATTAAACCAACACAATACCGTGCAAAGCCGCATCAAGATCAGCGCCTGTGGGTCTCGCCTTTTAATATGGATTAGCTCATGTTCGATCAACAACAGGCGCTGGGTTTGTGGCATCTTAAATACGCTGTGCGGTAGGATTAAGCAATGCTTGAAAAGACCAAATACGCAGGGCGATATTGCGCGCGATGTGATTCGAACCTCGATGTTACGCGCATTAAGGGTTACTTGTTGTGCTGGGCTAAATGCGCTGAAATCTGTTATAGCTGTCGATCGCTGTTTAAATTGACTGATTTGATAGATGGATACACCAAATTGCCATAATGAGTAAATACTGCCAATAACTAAGCAAGCACCGACTAGGTTAAGTAAGATAAGCGCCACCGGCTGATGAACGAAATCATGTTGCGCGCTAACTGAATGATTGATCACATTGAGCGTAGAATGAAACCATGTATCGGTTAATATCTGTGGTATCAAGGTATCGTTATTAGCAGCAGGCCACGGTGCAAAAGGCAGTAGAGCGACCACTGGCGCCAATAGCCACAGCCGTGACCATTGTTTTAAGACGCTTGAATACTTTGCAACAAGCTGTAGCACCGCAGTTAGCAAGCCGCTCCAGGCGATAAACGACAGCAGCTGCACCATCAAGGTATAGGCATCGACATAACCAATATTGAATAAGGCCATGCTATTGCTTGTCACGCTGGTTGTCGTCATCGAGTTGCCCTAGCAGTTTTTCAAGATCGGCAATTTCGCTGTCATCGATCAGTTTGCTATCGCTGAACATAGCTACGGGCAGGGGCCCATCTAGTTCGAAGATTCGCTGAGCAAAATCACGAGCAAAGGCGGCTAGGGTGGTGACTTTATCGAGTTGCGCACAATAGATTTTTTTGTTGCCCTTGAGCTCGGTGCTAATAAAATTTTTATCGCCCATTCTTTCGAGCGTCTTACGCGTCGAGGAATAGCTCCAATTCAAGCGGTTGGCAATGTGTTCATGAATTTGCCGCGCTGTTTGCGGCTGGTGATGCCATAACAGCTTTAAGATCTCGAGTTCGGGGGTTGTCGGTTGCATCAGGGCACACTTGATTAGGATTAACCATGCCATGTTGCGACATTTGTCGCAGTGTTGCAAGCTGTTTGTGCGACAGTTGTCGCAATTTGGTGGGAATCGTTATCGAGCGGTGACTCTGGAGGCTAGCTCAATGGGGTAGTTACGTTGTTTGGCCAGTTTAATGGCCAACTTCTCGATGTCATCGCTGCTAATGACGGTTGAAACGATGTCGATTTGATCTGATGAAAGCAGACCTTGCTTTACCAGCTGCTTGATAATCGCTGTGGCGGCATCAATAGCTGAAGAGGCTTTAACTATTTCACAGCGGGCGTAATTGTCTTGGCTAAAACAGACATCGGCGGCCCGTAAGTCCGGATCTTGTCCGGGAATTTGCTGCGCGCCGAATAAGGGTTTACCGCCTACCGTAGCGCTACTAAAACTGGGAATGAAATGGCTAATAAAATCAATTGCGCGGTGGGTGCGCTGCTTAATTATTGCTGGTGGCCAAGCCTTGGTTAATTTTTTTAAAAATCGAGGGTCTAACTGTGGTTGTGCGCTGGCAGGCGTATTAGTGACCAAGCCCTGTTCAAAGAGTGTGATGTCTTGGGTCATGCCATGCACCTGAAAATATCCGCCAGGGTAGGGGGTTAATTGTGCCATGCCGTTGGGTGTTCCACGTTCACCATAAAAAATGACTTCTGGCCACACCATGTTATCAAGAGGCCAGCGCGTTACATAGGCCGCCTTAAACTCAACCAAGCGCTCGCTATGTTCGCCAATTAAATCATCGATATGGCCACTTTGATAACCGCAGGCATTGATTAGATAATCAAATTGATGGCTGGCGATGTCGCCATCCTTAGTTATCGTGCAGACTTGCCAGGTATTATTACGACGAATGATATTGCTAACTTTGGTCTCGGTACTTACTTGGCAGTTGGCAAAGCTGGCCAGGGCTAAACTTGCGGTAGCGGCCAGACGAAATACACTTAAACCGTATTCCTCAACCATAATAAGCGGGAATTTTAGCTGGCTTAAATCAAGTGATTTTGCCACTGGAATAAGCCATTGCTCTTTGGTTTTTGGTGATTTTACCGCGCTCATTTGAGCAATTCTTTCGACATCTGCTTGGCTAAACAGGGAAAAATAATCTTGTGGTTCGCCAAGGACTTTGTTGTCTGGCGATTGCGTAACCAACGCTGCATATTCTTGTTGCAGCCGGGTGAGTCGCGGTAATAACTGGCTAACTTCACCTGCATCACGCTTGGGGATCGCAATGACAGTTGGGCGATAGTCTGCGCTGTCGTGGTAAAGTTTTAAGGTGTCGATGGATTGGCGTAACAGGGTAATGCATTGTTGTTCGTCTATTTCGCGGTATAAATTGCCGCCGGCGTGCAGATGGCAAATTGGCGGTCCATTGACCAGACTAGGCCCTTGCTCGATCAGGTTAACCGCTAATCCTTGCGCCGATAACTTCAGGGCAATGGTCGCTCCTGCAATGCCGCCACCAATAATGCCGATAGATGGCGTGGTGTTTGATGGTTCTTGGGGAGATGCAGGCATAGCGTTAACATGACTTATAATAGACAACAATAATGGGCTAATTTTACGTGTCAAAACGGTGCTGAGCAACTACTTATCTGGCTATACGATGTAATTAATTGGCATTATGTCATTAATGTTGCACACAGTTATTTCATCTTCGCTTAAGTTTGTGTAAATTGGTGCTGATACACAGTGGTATAAACAATGCCCGCTCAATTTCTCGATAAGGTTTTTTATGGATCATTCTCTCGAATCATCTCGACTCCAGATGCGCCAGTTAACGATTGATGATTGGCCGCTATTTCATCAATTACACACAGATCCTAGTAGCATGAAATATGTGCGCGACATCTTGGATGAAGACGCGATAAAAGCGAAATTTGAGCAGGCGATTGCGCCATGGGCGCTACAGGGCGATAATTTTTTGTCGTTGTGCATCGTCGAGAAAGGCAGCGGCTGTAAAATAGGCATCACGGGGTTTTTTCCTGCTTGGCTGCCTTCTAAGCAAGCGGAAGTTGGGTATTTACTGGTGCCACAAGGGCGGGGTAAGGGCTATGCATTTGAGGCATTAATTAGCGTGGCGGAATATGCTTTTAGTCAATTTGGTTTTCATAAACTGGTTGCGCGAGTGCAGGATGAAAATGTTGCCTCGTCGCGCCTATTAGAGAAAGCTGGATTCGTGCAAGAGGCCTTGTTACGCGAAAATACGCAGATCGGTGGGATATGGCGTGATGATCGCCAGTTTGGTTTATTACAAGGGGAATTGAATGTCTCCTAAAGATGAAGTGAACGTGTCAGCCCCTAGTGATAATGCAGTAACACAACCGATTGCCAAGTTAAGCAAACGTCTAGCGGCGATAGAGCGCAGCGTTGGTCAGGGTTATGATCACATTTGGGACTGTTGCTGCGATCATGGCTTGTTAGGCGCGCAATTGTTACGCCGTGGCGCGGCTCCAAACATTCATTTTGTCGATATCGTCGATTCAATTATCGAACAGCTTGAGTCAAGGTTAGCCGATGTTGATAGGCCTAAATCGATTAATCATTTCTTATATTGTCAAGATGTGGCGACGTTACCCTTAGGTGATTTTGACAGTAATGACAAGCACCTAATTATCCTCGCGGGTGTTGGGGGTGAACTAACCTTATCTATTATTGAACAATTGGTCGACAGGTTTCCTGCCATTGAACTCGAGTTTTTGTTGTGCCCCTTGCGTCACCAATTTTCCCTGCGCAGTCAGCTACAAGCCAAAGGGCTAAGTTTACTGGGGGAACATTTAATGCGTGAGGATAAATGGTTCTATGAAATTATTCATTTGGGCACCGGGCCAGGGGATGATATTGTCGATGTTGGTAGTAAAATGTGGCGCCGGGCCAATGTTATGCACCTCGATTACATTAAACAGCTACTTGGCCATTATCAGCGCATGGCCAAAAGTCCAGCGTGTAATGTTGATAACGAAATCAATCGCTACCAACAGTTACTCAGACATCTCGAACAAATCGTCCTAGCCTGAAGTCATGGCCAGAATCGCTTTAATGTCGATGCTCTCTTGATAACGGACTAAACTTGGCTCTCTGTTGGTGCGGGCCAATACAGCCATGCGATCAGCAAGTTCGTTACCTTCGATATTGGCGTGGCCTTTGACATGGCTCACGGTAATCTGTTGCTTAATTTGTTGATACAATTCATACGCCGGCTTGATGATATTAAGGTTTTTAACCTCTTCATTCTTGCCGCGAGTCCAGCCTTTGTTTTTCCACCCGGTAGCCCACTTAGTTAAGCTGTCGATGGAATATTTTGAATCTGACAAAATCTGCACCGACTTGCCTTGCTCAATATAGGGAAGCGCTAGTTTAAAGGCCTCTAACATGCCATAAAGCTCGGCGGTATTATTGGTGCCATTGGCTTCATACAAGCCATAATAAAGCGCCACGACCACTTCTTTCTCATACACCGCAAGACCAGTCCCAGACTTTCCTGGGTTGGGGGAGCAGGCGCCATCACAATAGATGTTAATGTCGCTCACGGTAACGGTTCTACTGCTGCTTACTTTGGGCTTTTGCGAGACAGGCGCACTGGCTTTGCCTCCTTTGGCCATCGAACGTTTCATCAACGCGCGGGTGTAGCTTTCTTTAAAGGCGGCATCGGCTAACTCTTTTGACTCAAAGCCCATATATTGCGCGTCGCTACGACCGTCTATCAGTGATTTAACCTGTGGCCAACTATCAAAAACGCCTGTCTTTGCGCCTTTCCATACTACGTAATGTTTTTTGCTCATCGTATTAACTTGTGTGGTTCCAATGCTGGTGATAATAAAGCCCTTTGCCAAAGTTACAAGTACTATTTGGGCGGTCATGAAATGTTTGTAACCAAATATGACTGGCCATAGGGATATTTGAGCAATTAGGGTAATATTAGCGCAACCTAATAAGTAATAAAGGAATACCAATGCCGTTTAAGCACTTAGGGCAACTCATGTTGCTCGTCTGTCTGGCCAGCGTCAGTTATTTAACCCACGCTGCAGATAAAAAAACTAACGAGCGCGCCGATTATATTCGCGCTAATTACACCAAGTTTGAATACAAAATCGCGATGCGCGATGGCACGCAATTATTTACCGCCGTGTATAGTCCAAACGACAAATCAAAAAGCTACCCAATGATTATGCAGCGCACGCCTTATCGCGTTGGACCTTACGGTAGTGATAAGTACAAAACCCGTTTAGGGCCAGATGCACAATTTGAGAAAGAAGGGTTTATCTTCGTCTTTCAAGACGTGCGCGGCAAGTTTTTATCGCAGGGTAAATACATCAACATGCGGCCACAAGATGCATACAAGCGCGGGAAAAAAGCGGTGGATGATGCCACTGATACCTATGACAGCATCGATTGGTTAGTAAAAAACATTAAAAATAACAATGGCAAAGTCGGTATGTGGGGCACTTCATACCCAGGTTATTATACCTCGGTTGCCGGCATCAATAGCCATAAAGCACTGAAAGCTATTTCGCCTCAAGCGCCGATTGCCGATTGGTTCTTCGATGATTTTCATCGCAATGGTGCCTTTGTGGTGCCGATGGCGTTCTTATTCTTTGATACATTCGACAAACAATTAGATAAGCCACAGGCGCATTGGCCTAAAGGCATGAAAAAAGTAACCCCTGACGGTTATGATTTTTTCTTAAAGTTAGGACCACTATCTAACGTTAACAAAGATTATTTCAAGGGCGAACGTCCCTTTTGGAATGAGCTGACCGAGCATCCAAATTATGATGATTACTGGGAGGAGCGTAATGTGCTGCCCCATCTTAAGAAAGTGAAGCCAGCCACGTTGGTTGTCGGTGGTTGGTATGACACCGAAGATTTATACGGTCCTTTAGCGACCTACCAAACAATGTCGCGCAAGAACAAAAAAGAGCATATCAAGATGATCATGGGCCCTTGGTATCATGGTCAATGGAATCGTGGCAAAGGCGGCAAACTAGGCGAGGCCGATTTTGGCTTTGATACCAGTAAATGGTTCCAAAAAAATGTATTGTTACCGTTTTTTAATCATCACCTAAAAGATGGCGATGATCCAAAACTAGCCAGCGCAACAATGTTTGAAACCGGCAGCAACCGCTGGCGCGAATTTGACAGCTGGCCACCAAAACGCACCGAATCGGTTAACTACTACCTAGGCGAAAAGCAGACGCTAAACACCAAGGTGAGCAGTAGTGAAGGCTTTAGTGATTATGTGAGTGATCCCAATAAACCGGTACCACATTCGGCGAATATCAGTCGTGGTTGGGACAAGCCTTACATGGTCGAAGATCAGCGATTTACGGCGCGCCGCTCAGATGTTTTGGTGTTTGAGACGCCTGTAATGACTGAAGATATGACCATTGCCGGAGAAATTGACCTAAACCTGTGGTTTTCTACCTCGCAAAGCGCCGCCGATATTGTGGTTAAGTTAGTCGATGTATTCCCATCCATCGATGAAAATAGCGATAAAGTGGATAATGCCAAGGGTAACCGTCATGAGTTAGTTCGTTGGGGCGTGATACGTGGTCGCTTTAGAGATAGCATGAGCCAACCAAAACCTTTTGTTGCTAACCAGCCTTCGGCGGTTAACTTTGAGCTTTATGATGTGTTACATACGATTAAGCGTGGTCACAAATTGCAGATTCAAATTCAAAGCAGTATGTTTCCGTTTATCGACCGTAATCCACAAAAATATGTCGATAATATTTTCAATGCCACCGAAGCAGATTTTGTTAAGGCGACTCATAAGATTTATCATTCGAAGCAATACCCTAGTATAATTAAATTTAATACCATTAAGTAATTTCAACGAGCTTGTCTTAATATCGTCTCTGCAAATTCAGCGGCGATGTTAAGGCACAGGCGATCCTCATTTCAGAATAATTAATGCATGGCATGGTGAGTTACTCGAAGATTGATAACGTATTTAGTGACCGTCAGGCGTTTATTAGCTCACACAAAAGCGCGGAGGGCGTTTCAACTGACCTATAGATTTGGTAAACTTAGGGTAATTGTACTCGATAAGGTCTCGACATGAGCCAACAACAACAACCCAAAAACCCACTACACGGCTTAAGACTAGAAGATATTCTTCGCGCACTTGTTAATGAATATGGCTGGCCAGCACTGAGTAAAAAAATTGAAATTCGCTGTTTCTATAACGATCCCAGCGTTAAGTCGAGTCTCAAATTTTTGCGCAAAACCCCTTGGGCACGTGACAAAGTCGAGCAACTGTATATTTATGCCTGTTTAGGCGACAAACTTGCGGCTAAAAAACACGGCGAACATAGCACTAATGCGACTCATCATAGTGATGCTAGCACTAGCGAAAAATCAGCGACAGAGAAGTTTGTGTGGCCGGAACTTAAAAAGAAATAATCAGGTGCAGGTATGATGCACCAATTGATGTCCCGCAAGTGATTAAGACGGGACACATACTTTATTAAAGGTTATTAAAAGCTATTAATGCAATGCGCCGGTAAATGGTAGTTTGGCGCAGATCGCAGCCTCTGCAATAAGCAATTCCTCTAACCTAATATCCACTTCTGCCTTATCGAAATACTCATAGGCAAGCTCGACAAACAAATCTTTATGCTTGGCTTCTGATTTGGCAATGGTGTCATAAAGATCTTTGTCTTTGCCTGGCTCAAGTGCGTCGGCTACCATTGAGAAACGCTCAAAACCACGGGCTTCAATAACACCGGCTACTAGTAATCTGTCCATCAGCACATGCTGACGTTCGTGCCTAAACAAACCGCGGATCTCTTTAATATAAATATCTTTGTAATCATTGGCCGTGGCAATATCGCGCACCGCTAATAATTTAAGCACTTGCTTAAAGTGAATCAGTTCTTCGATGGCCAAATCGGTCATCGCGCGCACTAGCTTGGTTCGGTCTTGATAATGCGAGAGCATAGATATTGCCATGCTCGCCGCTTTTTTCTCTGCCGCGGCGTGATCTTGCAAAAAAAAGTCAAAATTTGCCATCACAGCATCAGTCCAATCGCTTGGCGTATTAAATTTCAATTCAAACATCGGGGCCCTATCATCGTTGAGCATCATTAAAGGCTGCGATTTTACCTGCGAATGCTCGGTTGGAGAAGTGCTTTGACACAATATTTTGTTTTTTAAGGGGTGAGTCAAGTATAGGGCGAACTGATGTATTGAATCTTTGATTTTACGTGTGGTTTATTGTTAGCTCAGACTACTTAAATCGAACTGTTTATTGGGGTAATCGAGTTGCCTAAATTGCCATCGTCTTTGGTATTGTTGAGCCATCTAATTATATTAGCTGAGGCTATATAAGTACGCCTCATTTTTATCGCGACGCGACTTCTGACTTAATACACCATTTAACCTCTCAACACAGCCTTACATCAACTGACAGAGAACATTAAGCCTCAACGATTTGAATCACGGGATTTTTTGAACTATGGTTAATTAAATTTAGATATTCGGCCAGCGGCATTATCGAGCAATGTGGATAGTATACTGTTAGGTGAGTCAGGGAGAGTAATGAGTAAGCAAAAAAAACTCCCCACGGGGATGCGCGAAGAATCAATACGTAGAGTGTATGATAAAGAAATAGGACGGCACTCAAACGAACTTATTGAGGAAATCAAAGCTTTCTTAGCCAAATCAATTCCTTCCGATGTAACGAGCGCAAGCGTCGAGATTTTTCCTGATGAATATGGCGATGGTTATACTACGATTGGATTATACCTCAGTGGTGAGATGACAACGCATGTGCGGTTCGGCGAATATGTTAATGATTTGCCTTTGATTGATGTGGAAAGCTATGCAGATGATATTCACATTCCTAATATGGTAGTGGATCTTGTTAAGCAGTGGTTTGCCGAATGTTGGTGGAAATCGTCAGGGTGGGACTATAAACTTTCCGTAGAAATATATGGGCATGAAGGATTTGGTGATGGGGAGTCGATCCCGCTTACAAAAAACTGCTAACAAACCCATAAAGTCAGATCCTCAACACTATCACATTGGTTGAAAAGGAAAAAAGCGCAACAAATTGTGCCAGCATTGCTCACGGCTTATGGGGGCGTTGTCTCTAGGAGGTGCAGATGGAGTTTATAGTTAAGTTATTCCTGTACTTGGGGTGATGGCTGAGGAAAAATAACATGAAACCAGCTATTTGCCATATTTGCGGGAAGTCTGCACTAGATCAGGGCATTGGCTCAAATGGAGGTTGGGTTGAATTCAATAATTACAAACCTGATACCTCTGGTAGCCTATCTCACCCAGAGGGACTTGAGTATTTCTGCTCCGAGCATTTTCCTTTCGCCAATAAACGAGTGCATCAAAAATCCGATGACGCACTAGCTGAGCTTAAAATAATGTTTTCACTTGAAAACTCTAATGCACTTAAAACCAAAGGGAAACTTTCTTGGTGGCGGCGTCTTATAGGTCGATAAACTGGCTAACACCTCAAACAGACGGCTAAAGCTGGTTAGCGTTATGAGAACTAATATTTTATATCAACACTTTGACAGTTTTAAATTAAATACAGGAGGTAACAATTGAAGAATCTATATATATTTTTAGTAATAACGACAATATTTGGTTGTAGTAGTAATAATCTGACATATTTATCATATAGCCCCGATTTCAAAGTCGAAATTTCAACAAACGATTTGATTTCAGCGAAAATATATTCATCTGACGGGGTATCAATTAAATTTTCGGATAATAGCTCTTTATCTGGTCTTTTAATTACAAACGATATGGATGGGTTAAGCTCAAAATTTAACATGCACGATTATCCCAAATATATTTTGGGAGTAAAGGAATTGGAAGGCCTTAGTAAAAAAGAAACAGAGCTTTTTTCTAATTCACTAGAAGAAATTAAATATACTTATCACAATCAACCTGTTTATCGAACTTCAGGTAGTAGTGCAGAAATTTATATTATATGTAGTGATAACTTGTGCCTATCTTTTATTGTGAAACTCGAAAATAGAGAGCAAATATTTATGCTCTCAGGCACAAATATTTCGCAACAAAAATTTACCACAATAGTAAAAGGGATTTAAGAAATGCTAACAACTCCAGAAAAAGAATATTTATACGAAATCATTTCAGCAGTAATAGGCAATGATCCAAGCATTAGACAATATAGGCATGGTTTCAACGAGAGAACAGTAGTAATTGTTGAAGAAATGATTGTAGCAAGCGGGAGGTGCAATGATGGTATGAAGCAATTGTTAACAGACTTAATGCTTGTGGGTGGTTTCGCCACTAAAGGATGGCTAAAAAAAATAATCAAGAAAGGTAGAAAAGCACTGAAGGCAAAAGAGCTTCATGGCTACGGTTGTCTTGTTGCAGTAAAATCACGTTGGAAAAATGCAATTATAACTAGTGCAATATGACCTAGTTCTCATAACAAACCTCTAAATTAAGCTCCACCAAGGCTGTCATGCTATTTGCTGAGCAATCACCTCCTAGCCATGATTCACTTATTAGAGGATGATATTTTCGTTACTGTTGGAGTTTACTAATGGCTCAAGGCAACAATAAGAAATCATTGACCAAAAAGATTCGGAAAGGCGACAAAGGCTTTCCTATAGCCACTATTGCTTTCTATGGCCCCAACGCCAATATTGCTACGAAAGTAGTTTGCGCGATTATAAGGCATGACGGCGCAGAACCTGAACCAATGAAAAAGTGGTTTTCTTCTTCCGACCTGCGGAAATCGGAACAGATTCTGAGTGAAATTTTAGGCTTCATCGAAAGCAATAGCGCGAAAACAGTGAGTATGATCGAAGAGATAATAGGTTGCCCTCACGAAGAAGGTATTGACTATCCAGATGACGGAGTTTGCCCTAAATGCGGTTATTGGAAAAATCGAGATAGGTTTAGCGGTGAGATAGTGCATTAAAAATATATACCAGCCCATCAAGTCTAGGCTATGAAGTTTAACGCATTGGTTACAAAGAATAAAAAAGAAAAATCTCCAGGCTTTCTGGCGGTTTATGGGGCGTTAGTTGTAATTACGATAAGGTGGATTTATGCAAATGAACAACTAACAACTAACAACTAAGTAACAACTAAGGGACAGGCGAATATTTCTTGTTGATTTGAGTGAAAAGCAAGCATGTTTTTGTATTTGTACTAGACTCGTTTGAGTGTTGAGAACGGGAGTAGAGCTTATGACTCGTGCAAGAAACTGTCTAATTGATCTAACATCGACCTCTTATTACCATGTAATAAATCGCTGTATTAAGCGCTCATTTCTTTGTGGTGAAGACAAATACACTGGGCGAAACTATGAACATCGACGACAGTGGATTGTTGATAGAATGATGTTTTTGTCTGATGTTTTCTCAATTGATATCGCCGCCTACGCAGTGCTTTCAAACCATTATCACGTTATTTTACATGTAGATAAGGTAAAAGCTGATTGTTGGCCGATGGATGAAGTGATTGAGCGTTGGTATCGACTGTACAACGGCACACTGTTGGTTGATAGGTATCTTAAAGGCGAAATACTGTCGGCAGCGCATTTAACGGCAGTGGTTGATGTCACGAATGTGTGGCGTAAACGACTCTATGATATTTCATGGTTTATGAAATGCTTAAATGAATGTATTGCTCGCCAGGCCAACAAAGAAGATAACTGCACTGGCAAGTTCTGGGAGGGCCGCTTCAAGTCCCAAGCGTTACTTGATGAAAAAGCGTTAATCAGCTGCATGGCTTATGTTGATTTAAATCCCATTAGAGCGGGTATGAGCTCATCCCTTGAGCGCAGTGACTATACCTCCATTCAACTGCGTATTAAGCAATTTAAAAGTTTTCAACGTCACGTTAATCCTAATAAACCCAAAGAATACAGTGTTCCTGAGCAACCTAGAACGTTGGTGCCACTAGTAAGCACCTTAGACACTCATGATATCCCCATCTCAC
>Ga0105355_10000633_pt1 | contig 32268 bp, 26 predicted proteins | sample GOMGulsemesocosm_2_FD_83508 | JGI IMG/M metagenome (GOLD analysis project Ga0105355, IMG submission 83508) | Methane-oxidizing microbial communities from mesocosms in the Gulf of Mexico - GOM9C Gulf of Mexico | ecosystem: Environmental > Aquatic > Marine > Cold seeps | place: Gulf of Mexico...
GGTCGGAAAAATGCGTATACCATTAGGCGTAATTTCAATGATTTATGAAGCTCGACCTAATGTAACAGCTGAATCTGCAGCATTATGTATTAAGTCAGGCAATGCGGTAATTTTACGGGGTGGCTCTGAAGCTATTCATAGTAATTTAGCACTCGCTAGCTGCTTACATAAAACCATCGAACATTACGGTATAGATAAAAATATTGTTTCGGTAATTCCAGATACAAGCCGAGAAGTTATTGAACAGTTATTAAAGCAAAAAGAATCAATTGATTTAGTTATTCCTCGTGGTGGTGAAGGCCTTATCCGTTACGTAACCGAAAATAGTCAAATTCCAGTGATTCAACACTTTAAAGGTGTTTGTCATTTGTTTATCGATAAGTTTGCCGACAATACTAAAGCGGTGAATATACTTGTGAACGGTAAAACTCAGCGTCCAAGTGCCTGTAATGCTATTGAAACGGTATTAGTTCACCAAGATGTTGCCAAAACGTTTTTACCACTAGCTGCAGAAGCGTTAAAGCCAGCTAACGTAAAAGTGCATGCGTGTGAAAACAGTATATCGTATTTTGAACAAGGTGAATTAGCGACAACAGAAGATTTTCATGCGGAATATTTAGCGCAAGAAGTGGCAATTAAAGTGGTTGATGGCTTTGGTGAAGCAATTGATCATATTAATGAATACACCTCAGATCATACTGAAGTTATTGTTACGCAAGATATTAGTCGCAGTCAGCAGTTTATTAGACAAATTAACTCGTCGGTTGTAATGGTGAATGCGTCATCGCGTTTTTCTGACGGTGGGCAGCTTGGTCTTGGATCTGAAATTGGTATTTCTACCAGTAAATTACACGCTTATGGGCCAATGGGGTTATCGTCGCTTACTACTGAAAAGTTTGTTGTATATGGCGACGGGCAGATCAGAAGTTAAGTTAGGAAAACTGTTCCAGCGATAGTTCCTATGCTATCGCTTTCTAATTATTCCTCCTGAATAACTCAATAAAACAGCAATTAAAATCAAATGCAAATAAAAATAGTTATCATTTATATTTAAGTTTTGATTGAAAACCTATAGAATACTCTCCCTAAATGAACTTATCCCATACATGAATCGATGTCAGAACTTGAAATATATTATCTAGCCAACCTTTTTCGAAGCTTTACGGTAGGACTTTGTGTGGGAGCATCAAGTATTGCTATAACGTTTTATTTTTACGTCGTAGCAAAAGGCCAAACGGATAAATCTCAAAATACTATGATGCATATCGTATATTCAGTTTTACGTGTAGGTATGGGTCTAGTTATCATCTCCGAAATAACGATGGTTATTTATCATTACCATATTAATAACTTTATTTATTGGATTAATAATCCTGAATTATTACTTAGATTAACAATCTTCGGTGTGATTTTAATAAACGCGATTGGCATGCAATATAGAAAAGTTAACATGTGGATAGGGCCAGCTTTAGCCGGTGGATCTTGGTACGCTTATTTCTTCTTCAGTGTATGGATTGAAACAGAATCAACTTTTCTATCGATATTTTTAGGCTATATCACATGGCTAATTTTTTGTATTTCAGCATTGGCTTTATTCAGAGTTTATCTAACGCGTAAACAGAAAAGTTACATTGGCGATGGCACTTATAGTACGGTAAGTAAATAAATCATGCCTAAAATTGAGGTTCCTACTGAAAGACCAGTAGTGGAAAAAGCGAAGAAAAAAGTTACCTTTTTACACTTTGGTTTATTGGTTTTAATTTGTTGCTCCATCGTACTTATTCGCCAAATATTCATGACTTTATACTTACCTTATACAGGGTACGGTAATGCCAATATGACCTATCTTGAACAAGAATTGCCTGAAAGTTTAAGTGCTGGCGACCTTACCCACTTTCATTCCAAAGAAAAAGCATTCGAGCAAGAAGCCCCAAATTTATCATGGGGTTTATCAGCAGCATTTGATCGAGGGGATGGCGTCTTTGAACGACCATTTTTACCAGCTTTACGCTTAGGGTATTCATCAAACGCTGACGGAATCGGTCCTATCTTTAATCAGTCATCCTGTGAAGGTTGTCATGTAGGAGATGGTAGAGCAAGAGCGCCAGTTGGCCCTAACGAAAGGCTTGATGGTGGTTTTATTCGAGTCTCGGTACCTGGGATTGGACCTTACGGTGAGCCGTTAAGCCCTAAAGGTTATGGTCATCAAATTGGAGATCGTGCAATTAAAGGCGTGAAACCAGAAGCCAAAGCACGAGTAAAATGGATAGAGCATTCATCTAACTTTCCAGATGGCACTAAATACTCATTACGCCGCCCTGAAATAATACTTACCGAACTTGCGTACGGAAAAATGCCCGAAGATGCTGTACTAGAGTTACGATTGGCGCCACCTGTACATGGCTTAGGTTTGCTTGAAGCCATTCCTGAAGAAACCTTATTAGCATGGGCAGATCCAGACGATAAAGATGGCGATGGTATTTCGGGACGACCTAATTATGTTTGGGATATAGAGCGTGGGGGCAAAGTGATGGGACGTTTTTCATGGAAATCTAATGCTTTTGATATTCGGCAACAATCCGCAATAGCAGCCTACAACGATATGGGCGTAAACAATCCTCTATTTTTATATCGTTACGATGATCAAAGTACAACTCATAAAAGTAGACAAAACTGTGAACCCGAGCAAAAGGCCTGTCAAAATGCAGTTGATAATTTATCGTTTGAATTAAGTCCTGCTCAATTATCAGACGTCACCACCTACTTACAACTATTGGGAGTGGTTTATCGCCGCAATATGGATAAACCCGAAGTGCAAAAAGGCGAAAAATTATTCCATGAAATAGGCTGTGTTGGCTGTCATAAATCTGTAGTCATGACAGGAGAGCATGAGATTTCTCGGCTAGAAAACCAATTAATTCGCCCGTACACAGATCTATTACTCCATGATATGGGGAAAGGGTTATCAGGTAGACGCGACTTTGAAGCAACACAACAAGAATGGCGGACAGCACCATTGTGGGGTATAGGGGTAACTGAAACGGTTAACGGACATACTAATTTTTTACATGATGGCAGAGCTCGAAATATACAAGAAGCTATTTTATGGCATGGTGGTGAAGCCGAAGTCGTTAAACAAAAATACATGAAGCTAACAAAGGAAGACAGAGAGCGTTTGTTAACATTTGTGAATAACTTATAGTCGATGTTGTAGGGAAATACCCAATAGCTCGCTATTGGAGAGTAAAAATGCCTTGATAATCAATAAAATTCCGTCACTGGAAATAAGAGGGGTTTTATCTTTTAATTTCATTGCGTTACAAAATTCTTATCCAAACCTTAGGTTATTTAATTAACAAATACCTTGTGAATGATAATGAGAATCATTACTATTAAGTGAATTAAAATCCATTCTTGTTTAACATGTTAATAGTTAGCGTAACTTAGTAATAAATGCCAGTTACATAATTTAGCAATTTTTACTTCCTAAAATGACAGTTGAAGCGTTAAACCAAAACGAATGATTATATTAATATATACACATTAATCATCATAAATTACAGTGTGTAAAGAAGGTATGTTTAAATCATGAATAAATTTATAGTCAGAAAAATTGCATTAGTTTGTAGTTTATTATCTTCAATTTCTTGTTATGCAAATCAAACCGTTAATACAAGCGAGTCTGTTCAAAAAATTGATACTGATGAAGTGGAAGTTGTTGAAGTATACGGTGTTCGTGATCGACTAAGTGCATCCGGTGCACTTAAAGATAACATCGCAAAAACAGAGTTACTTACCGAAGAGTTTATTGAAAATACACAAGCCGCTAGTTTAGCTGATGTCATTCAAAACTCGATTGGGATCCGCGTTTCTAATGAGTGCTCTATGTGCGGCGCTAAGCGAGTAATGATCAATGGTATGAAAGGTGAGCATACCAACGTACTAATCGATGGTATTCCAATGCATACCATGATTTCAGGGTTTTACGGAATGGATTCCGTTGCTGCCACAGGCATAGGCTCTATAGAAATTGCGCGGGGTGCAGGCGCATCGTTAACCGCACCTGAAGCGATAGGTGGTACGGTAAATATGGTCACCAAAGACGCTAACGAAAATGGTGTTCAGGTTGACTTTTCTTTAGGTGAGGAGGGTTATAGAAAAGCATCTATCATGGCGACGGCTGTAAGTGAAGACAATAACAGTCACCTTACCCTTGTAGGGCAATATGATAACCGCGATCAGTTTGACGGTGATAACAATGGTGTCAGTGAAAATCCACAATTGACCAACTCATCAACCACAATATATTTTTCGCAAGATCTTAGTTTCACCGATAACTTACGTATTCGTTATAACCAAAGTAATTCTGAAGTATTTGGTGGCCCTGTATTAGGTGATACAGTAAATAGTATTGCTGACGCACTATCAAGTACTGCGTACGGCGAATCTGAACAATTGTTTGAAAATAACGACGTACGTGATCGTTATATTGGCTTACCATGGGAAACAGCTGAATGGGTCAAAACGACGCGTGAAGAATTTTCTACTAGTTGGTTACATGAATTTAATAGTGATTTTAATATAACCTCAAGTATGGCCTATATAGATCACCTACAAGACTCTTTCTATGAAGGTGTAGACTACCGTGCTGACGACACAATGTTTTACGCAAGTGTTCGTGCCAACTACTACCTTAATGACTCACATTTAATCACTTTTGGTATTGACGTACGTAACGAAGAAATGCGATCAAGCTCACGTGCTTTATCATTGCTTGAAAACTACGTAGAAGACAGTTTTGATTATGTTACCGAAGGGTTATTTATTCAAGACACATGGACCCCACATGAGGATTTTGAAGTTGCCGCGGCAATACGTATCGACAATATTCAAGCTGATTTTGTTGACATATCTAAACCGGGAACTGAAATCGACAAAACCCTAATTTCACCTCGTGTTGATATGCGTTATTTGCATAGTGAGCAATTCACATCGCGTTTATCGTTTGGTCAAGGCTACCGCGCTCCACTATCATTCTTTGAAAGTGATCACGGTATACTTGATGCGGGTAAAGGATATCTCGTAAATGTTGATCGACCAGAGCGTTCAAACAGTGCTACCTACTCATTAAATTACGATACTGAAAAACTAACCACCACCTTATCATTTGCTTACACCGAAGTAGACTATCTTGCCACATTAACGCATAACGATGAAGGCACTCCAGTATTAGATCAATTAGCCGAAACCGCCGCAGTTACCGCTGTTGATATTGCCATAAATTATCAAGTATTCAACGAATGGTCAGTATCAGCAATTGCTGAGCAATATAACTACAACAACACATTCAAAGAGTCCTTCGCGATAGCGCCTGTAGAAGCTCGTATAACTTTAAGCTCAGATTGGGATTACCACGGTTGGGATATCATAACTTCGGCTACCTGGGTTGCCAGTCGGGATCTTTCAGAATACGGTTATTACGGATTTAATCGTAGTGATGCTAGCGAGCCTAAATCAACAGATGTGCCATCATACCTTACTGCGGATTTAAAAATTATCAAAGCGCTGTCAAAACAATTAAAGCTTTATATTGGAGCGACTAACCTGTTTGATTACAGTCAAGCAAAAAATATTGACAGCCCACTTATGTACCATGAAGAGGGGAGTTACGACGTTATTTATATTGCAGGACCGTTACGAGGTAGAAGTGCATACGTCGGATTACGATATGAGCTTTAGCTTGTTACCTAAAACGTTAGTGTTTTCAATTTCGATATTTTCGTTTTTAGTAAATGCCGAAAGTATTTATGAGCAAACTATGTTTAGGCTCAATGCAGAAAATAACTCTGGATCACAAACGCAAACCTTAACCGATTATCAAGGTAAAACCTTTATAACCGCTTTTTTTATGCCTAACTGTAAATGGTGTCAACGCCAACATAAGGTTTTAAATAAAATGAAAAGTAGCTGTCCGGCGATTAAAACCATAATGTTGGGTGTACAAGGCAGCAAACAAAAATTGCGTCAAGCACTTCAACGGAAAAAGAATACCTTCCCAGCTTATGTAGCTAATAATACCATCGTTAAAGCTGTGGGAGCGCAAAGCCCAGTACCCATGATGTTATTATTTAATGATAAAGGGGGGCTTGTCTTTAAAACCATAGGTTATACCCCGAAAGAAAAATTAACGGCATTACTTATTGAGCATAATATAAATGTTTGTCAGACGTAATACCCTAAATTCGAGTTTTAAACCTAGCACTAAATAGCGGTAAATTAAGGAATAATTATGAACACCGTACTGAAGGTCGCATTAACTAAAAATAGCTTAATACAAGCTGCCCTGCTTACATTGCTCTTGCTGGTAATAAGCGCTTGTGGTGGTGGAAATGACGCGCCAGAGAGTAGTAATTTTAATCCAGAATTGTCTTTTGATAGTCATTATCAAGTGACAGAGGGTGAAAGTGTTACGGTCACCTTTAATCTTAGTTATTCAACATCGCATACAGTAAGCTTTGACTACAGCACAATAGAAAACACCGCTCTTGAAGGAGAAAATTTTCAAATAAAGAAGGGTAGTTTAACCATTGCAGCAGGAGTAACAACCGCATCAATCATTTTAAACACTATCGATAATGCCTCCGTAAATGCTTCTGACAATATTTTGAGTGACTTTTCCGTTAATATTACGAATGTTACAGGGGCAAACGCTACAAAAAATAGCATTACAGTTGGTATAAACGACAACGAACCTGAATTAAGCTTCGATACAAAATATACAGTAACTGAAGGGAGCGATGTTGCCATTACTTTATCGCTGTCAGAAGCTGCGTCCCATCGCGTTGGTGTTAACTATGTAACTAGTGACGGTAGTGGCGTAGCTGATATTGATTATAAAGCGAGTAACGACGTAGTGTATTTTGAACCAGGCGAAATCAGTATAACGTTATCGTTAGATACATTACTTAATTTAACAACCCAGGAAGATGTAGATTACTATTTTAACATCACTGAAGTTACAGGGGCTCGAGTAGCGTTAACCAAAAGTTTGATAGTCGTATCGGATAACGAACCTGAAATTAACTTTCAAAACAGTTTTTATATTGCTGAAGGTAGTACCGCGAAAATAGAATTAACACTCGAGAAAAGTGTTAGCCATAGTGTTAGAATTAACACTCGAGAAAAGTGTTAGCCATAGTGTATCGCTAACATATGAAACTTACAGTGAAAGCAGCGACGAAAATAGTGCACAAGTAGGTGCTGATTACCAATATAGCTCAGGTGTAATTAACGTAAATACTAGCTACGGAAGTGCTGGCGATCCACTCAGCACCACAACCATCCCGTTGCATACTTATGCCCAAGATCTTGTACAAAATGATCGTACTTTTTATTTTAAGATATTAGATGTTTATGGTGCGAGAGTTGATAGCGACATTATTACTATCACCATGACCGACGAAGCCGAAAACGTCACTTACGCTTTTGACAATGAATATACTCAAGCTTCCTATCAAGCTGGAAACATTAGTGTAAACCTTACTAAATCAGTAGCAAGTAATAACGAGCTTGTTGTCCCTTTTGATATCTCAGGTACCGCTAATGAGGGTTTTGATTATAAGTTAATTAACGATAGTAACGAGGTCGTTTTTGCAGCGGGCGAAACAACCGCAAACATTAATATACAAGTAATCGACAACGGCTTACCTCGTAGCGGTAGTACCATCAACTTAACATTAAAGAATGCAGGCACCGCTGAAACCGGCGATATCAGTAGCCACAATATTATTTTGCTAGGCAATATGGCACTAAATGACACAGGGGCACTCACCGGAGATGATGCCAAATATGGGCGCGACAGTGAATCAAGTAATGATAATACTGACGGCTTAGCTAGATTTTCTTATACCAAATTAGATTATAACGGTAATAAACTAAGTGACAACAGTAGCATTTTTACTTGTATTGAAGACAATGTTACAGGGTTGGTTTATGAAAAAAAACAAGCCAGCATAATGGTATACAATGCCAAGTTATCTGACGATGAAATTATCCGTTTAGGTAAGTCACTCTCTTTAGTCACCTTACAAAACATATACGATACCTTTCCGGAAAAAGACGGAGATAGAAGTGACTTTACCTATATTACAGGTATAGAGTGGGATGGCCTCTCAACCGAAGAAAAAAAACAACTCGCCTTTACCGATCTCATGTATGTAAGTGATAACGAATTTGAGGCATTTCTTATCGAGAGTCCTCGCGTTACCGGTGACGCAGTAACATATCCTTTTAATTCCTCTTTAGAATACTTACACAATGGCTGGAGAAATAACGAAAATAGCTATTATTGGCTAGATCAAAACACTAAAACTAATGGTGGTCGTGCTGGTTCAGTAGGTAGTTTTATCAATAATAATGTACCTATTAGTCGTTTTTGTGCTTTTCCACATGAAGATATGTCTTCGTACGTTAGTGGCTTACAAGGGTGTAATAGTCGTGACTATTTAATTGCGATGAATGAACTTGCTGTTTGTGGTTTTACCGATTGGCGTTTACCTACAGTGGAAGAGCTACGCTCAGTGGTTAATTACGATATTAACTCACCACGCTGGGATAATTCTTTTTTCCCACAAAGCAATAGTTATGGTGACTATTTAAGTGCCACTCCAAGTGTAAATAATAATGCCTCTGCTTGGTGCGTAAGCGGCAGCAGTGGCGAGCTAAAACTATGCCATAAACAACTACCTAATCTAATTCGCGCAGCACGAGGAAGTAACTAATGATAATACCCAGTATTAAAGAGTCAGTAGTATCAACGGTAACATTGGCAGTTAGTGCGCGTTTTAAAAAACCAGGTTTACGTTTGTTGGTTATGTTACCTATCGCATTAAGCTTATTTGCTAACACCTCTGCGGTAGCGCAACAGTGTAACTTAAGTAGTATTACTGCAAGTAACGACAACTTACAATTTGTTATTGACATAGAAAATGGCACCGTAATTGACGTTAAAACAGGATTGGAATGGTCAATGTGCAGCTTAGGTCAAAGTTACCAAAATGGAAATTGCTTAGGTGCGCCTCAGCATTACAGTGATTACGACACAGCTGTTATAGATGTAAATAATATAACGATGAGCGGTAGTAGCTGGCAAGGGTATCGTTTACCTAATATTAAAGAACTGGGTTCCATTGTTGAGCGTAGTTGTAATGAACCTGCAATTAGCTTAACTACGTTTAAAGGCACCTTAAATGCAGTATATTATTCATCAACGCCAGACAACCTAGGTAATCAACACTTTTCACCATTACTCGGGGTTAAAGTTATCGACTTTACTAATGGCAGCGAGTTTATTCCAGACGTAAGTAAATATCGATACGTACGCTTAGTTCGCACTATTGATGGCAAGTAATAGTTTGTTTAATTGTAACTATTCAGCTAAAAAAATAGAACGTACCACAGAGAACACTGAGAAAAAATATCGCGCTGTATTTTCTCTGTGTAGCGCAGCGTTTCGGTGTTCTCGGTGGGGTATTATACCAATCCCACTAACTATTTGATCATTTCCACTTGCCAAAATCACCAACTACTTCGTTATTTATTTAATAATTATAACAACTAGTTATTAAAATAAATGCCTTGTATTTGGTGATTTTTTCTACGTATAAAATAGATCACTTAATTAATGGAACTGGTATTATTTAATATTAAATGGTCAGCCACTATTAAGCAGGCAAAAATATGAATCAATAATCTCACTATCTTTCATTTTTGATTATATGGCGAATAAGCATATTCCCCACTACACTAAAAATACCAACATCCATGTTGTATTAACAAAGTGTAAAGGGGTATTTATGTCACCGTTATTCTTGAAAACAGCAGTAAAAGTTTATGCCGTTAGCGCATTATTTATGGGATTGTTCATGACGAGTATCATTGCAGTGACGTTGGGGCTTAGTGCCATTATTATCAGTACGTACATTAAAGTTTAATCTGCTCTATAGCTATTAGTTAACTTTAACGAGAGAAGGCAATAAATAAAACCTTATTTATTGCCTTAATTTGTGAAAGATTTTGAGTGCTACTTTTCAAATTAAAAACCTTATTGGTATAGAATTAACCCTTCGTTACTTGAGCTTCGGATAAGACAATTTGCCCAATAGCTCGCTATTGGAAAGCAAAAATTCCTTGATAATCAATAATATTTCGTCACTGGAACTAAAATTGATATTTTATCATTTAATTTCAGTGCGTTACAAAGCTCTTATCCAAACATCAGGTTACGCGTAAAATTGTTTTACTTTAATTGACAAAAACCGATAAGTAAACTAAATGATAATGATTGTTATTTGTGTTTCTGTTGGGTATAATTAAGAAAATTAACCAAATACCTCTGATTTATTGACGCACACTCAGTACTACTGGGAATTAGTTATTAAGTTACTCGTAATCCCTTATGAAAAATATACATCTTACCTTGCTACTCGTCTTGAGTTCCTTAGCGCAAGCTCAAGAAACAAAACCAATAGAATTGAGTACTCAAAAGCTCCAAAAAGGATTAGAGGAAATTGAAGGCTATTATGAAAAAGTCAGTGAAAAAATGGCCACTAACACAGAAGAATATATTCAACCTAACATTAAGCGTGATCCATTTTCATATACAGATCAAATGTATAGGAATCAGCAGCTTCAAGAAGAAAATAAAGCCCAAAAAGCATCAACAACAAAAAATAACATTGTCAATCAGCCGTTATTAATGCCCAGTCGTATCTCATTTTCAACCGACGGTTTACCTGTAATGAAGTATCGCGGTTTTGCGCAATCACCTTCAGGTGAAGTGGTGGGTATTTTGGAAATATTTGGTGTCGGTGTTTACACAGTTCGTGCTGGCGACAAAATTGGCCTACAAGATATCGTAAAAGAGCTGGTACTTACCATCGAAGGATTAAGTCGTAATAACGTCATAATAAAAACAGGTCGACTTAACGAGAAGCTGGTGGTGCAATAATGACTTTTATTCAACTAATACATAAACGTAGTAAAAATAAGCTAAAAACAACAACGCTAATGTTTGCTTTAACGTGCATTACGCTTTTACCAAGTTATGTTTTAGCGCATGCTAAAATTCCTTTTATTGAATTTAAAAAAGCTAAAATTCAAGACGCGGTCAGCTTACTGTCCGACATTGCTAATATAAATATTGTCGTCACTAAAGAAGCCAGCGAGCATACAGTTACCTTCCGCATGAAAAATACAGCGCCTAAAGGTATTATCGACACCATGGCACGAGTTTCAGGGCTTTGGTATCGTTATATGCGTACTACCGACAGCTACTTGTTAATGACTGCAGAGCAGTATCAAAGCGACATTGTGGTATTTAGAGATGATTTAGTACGGACTTTTGAACTACGCCATCAAAACGTTGAAGCCGCTGCTAAAACTATTCGTAACTTGTATGGTGAGCGCGTAATCCTTACTTTAGAGTCGAAAAATGATGACTTTATCGGTTTACCTTTTGAAGATGTAAACGAAGCTATATCGTCAAATAGTACGAATAGTAATACCCTTAACTCAAATAATTCCGATAACAAGAATAACAACAACCGATCAAGTACTAGCTCGAATCGATATAGCTCAAATCAAAATAATCAACAAACGAATAAAATGGATAGCAGTACCGGACAAAACGGTACCGTTTCGGGCGAACAACTTTCTACGTTAGGTAATTTTGCACAAGATAAACCCAAACAAAACCTATTAACTACAGGGCAATTAAGTAGCTTACAAGGCAAGAAAAACATTAACGACCAACAAGTCGCTAAAATTACCGACGCACAAACACCTATTTACATTACCATTAATCGTATTCATAACTTATTGTTTGTTCGCTCTACCGATGAAGGGGTATTAAAAGAAATTTCCGAATTGATTGAAATCAGCGATAAGCCCACACCACAAGTATTGTTCGAAATGGAAATTATCGAAATAAATGTAAGCGACAGTTTCGACCAAGACTTCGATATAGATTTTAATAGCGCAGGCAGGGTAGATAATTACACTATTAGCAGCGATAAAGATGACGCCTCAAGAACTTCTCCATATGATATCACCACAGGTAATTTAGGTATCGATTTAACAGAATCTACTGATGCTAGCTACGCACTACAGCTAGCGGCAATTTTACGGGGAGAAAACGTTAGCTCGTTAGTATCAGGTGCTACAGGTGGGGTTTACCGGTTTATTAACGACCAAGTAAGCGCAAAAATAGACCTACTTAAATCTATGGGTAAAGCTCGAACTATTTCTAAGCCTGTTTTATTGGCCTCTAATAACCGCCAAGCTAAAATATTTATTGGTGATGAGCAAATTATAGCAACAAGCATCGACAGTGGAGAATCTAACACCTCAATCGATAGTAACGGCAATGCTATCAGCTTCGGTAGTGCAACTACCGTTGAGACAGAACGACGTAAAATAGGTAATACACTATATTTATTACCAAGTATTAATGCCGATCGCACTATTACTATTGATGTCTTACACGATAAGTCAGAGGTTGTGCGTGATGGTACTCAAATGCCATTTTTCGATTCAACCGAACAAGAAATAAAGCACACACCAATCGATACAGTTAACCAAGCAAATGTTAAAACAGTGATAATTGCAAAAGACGGCTTAACCGTAGCCTTAGGTGGCATGGTAAGTAGTAGCACCTCACTGGAAACATCCGAAGTGCCATTATTAAGCTCTATTCCTTTTTTAGGTGAATTATTTACCTCTGAAAGAGAGGTGAACTCCTCATACCAATATATTATGTTAATCACCCCGCATATTATTAAAACCCCAGAAGAAAGCGCTGAAAAATCACGTAATATTAGCGGTTTTAACTACAGTAAAAATGCTGACTTTAGTGACGAGGAAGCTTATCCAGATTATGGTTTCGAACACTACATAGAGCTAACTAAGCATGCAATACAGGCGATACGTAGTAATAAACTTAATACAGTAAATATTCGCAGTAATATTCACCCTGTAAGTAACGTGTCTGGTGTTGCTTCAGCTATTTTTGCGACACATGGTATCAGCGCCAAACCACATGCAGTATGGCAACAAAACAACTTATACGTTAATGCTTTTAAAGTGCAAAATCATACACCTATTAAACAAGAAATATCAGGCAAAGAATTACATGGTAACTGGTTATCAGCCACGGTAACACAAACAGCTCTTAGTCCCTTTGGTGAAAAAGGTGATACCACTTGGATTTATCTCGTATCAGACAAGCCATTTCAACAAATCGTTAAACAAATAACACAATAATGAGAAAAATATCATGTATAAAATAATATTCGTAATAAGTGCTTTGTTGTTATCTGCGTGTCAGAGTACTGGCATACGAGAAATGACTGCAAGCGCACCTAATACCGCTAAACAAGAACAAATAGCGCGTGAAGACAGTGCAACCAAAGATTACCCTGACGCACAAACAAACCATTTACGAATGTATGTTTATACTGGCTACGAGTATCAAGATAAATACAGTACAAAAGAAGATCGAGATGGTTACTATATTGATTTTGAACTACCTACCTCACCAGCTAATACAAATAGCAACGTAGTAACAAGTCACGCAATAAGCAAACATACACCAGTAAATACTAAGTAACCTGAGCTTCGGATAAGACAATTTGCCCAATAGCCCGCTATTGGATAGTAAAAATGCCTTGATAATCAATAAAATTCCGTCACTGGAAATAAGAGGAGGTTTTATCTTTTAATTTCATTGCGTTACAAAACCCTTATCCAAACCTCAGGTTAAGTAATAACAACCTAGGTGATACAACGTTTATACAGTACTTTAATTAATTATATGAGTATTAATTAAGGCCATCACGAAGCGATATAGCTAAGTATTTTATAATTACAAACGAGGAATTATCGTGCCAGATATTAATAATAGTGCTATCGCTTTAAGCGATGCACAAACATTAACCAATAGTATTTTACAGCAGCTTAATAGTGTTATTTTAGGTAAAAGCAAACAGAATAAAATAGCGCTAACTTGTTTACTCGCCAATGGTCACTTATTAATAGAAGATTTACCAGGCTGTGGTAAAACTACACAAGCACATGCTATTGCTATTACGTTAGGGTTAGATTTTAAGCGCATCCAGTTTACCAGCGATTTATTACCTTCAGATATTTTAGGGGTGTCAATTTTCGAAAAAGAGCTTAATCAGTTTTGCTTCCACCAAGGGCCTATATTTTCACAGTTAGTACTGGCTGACGAAGTAAACCGAGCAACGCCTAAAACACAAAGCTCATTACTAGAGGCCATGGAGGAACGACAAGTCAGCAGTGAAGGTAAAACCTTAACATTACCATCACCCTTTTTTGTTATCGCGACTCAAAATCCATCGCAACAAATCGGAACATTTGAATTGCCTGAATCGCAACTTGACCGATTTTTATTAAGAATATCTCTAGGTTACCCAGAAAAGTCCGCCGAAAGACGTTTGTTTAAAGGTGAAAGCGGTCGCGGGAAACTCAGTGCATTAACGTCAGTGATCAACGCTGAACAACTCATAGGCTTACAGCAAACTAGTAAACAAATTCATCTTGCCGATAGTATTATCGATTACCTACAAAATTTGGTTGCATATACCCGTAACTGTAATATTTTTGTTTCAGGTTTGTCTACTCGTGCATGCTTAGGGTTGATCGACGCAGTAAAAAGTTATGCATTAATACAAGGGCGTGAGTTTGTTATTATTGAAGATGTTCAAGCATTATTTCCGTATTTAGTCGCACATCGTTTAGAGCCAATAAATAATATAATTGACCCTCAAGATATAGGTAAAAGTATTATCGAGGCAGTAAGTGTTGACTAAACCTTCTTGTTGGCAGCTACGCTTTACTGGCTTTGGTATAACTTGGCTTATCGGATGCAGCATTTTATTTATACTTGCGCTGAACTACAGTAATAATTTATTACTGTTTGTTGCCTTGTTGTTACTCGTATTATTAGTAAATAGCGCATGGTTTAGCTGGTTACAGGTACGTAGTTTTAGTGTGAACACCGTTTTAGTTAAGCCAGTGTACGCTGAACAAAATGCACAAATAAACATTCAAGTGAGTAACCCCAAAGGTAAGATACCTTTAGCCCTACAACTATATAGCCCTGAATTAAACACCGAAGCTGCTATGCCACTTACTAACAAGTCGCTATTTAGCACTACGCTTAATGTTAATCACCTTAATCGAGGCCGTTTTAAATTAGCGCATATTGTTTTGCAAACCCACTCAGTATTATCTTTATGGCATTGGAAAAAACAAATTCCGAGTGAAGCAACTTTATGGGTTTACCCTGCTCCTCAGGGGAAGCAAGCCATACCCAAACCTAAAGCCAAGCAAGGTACTTATTTAAAAAAAGAGCAGGGCGACTTTTCTCATGTGCGTGTTTATCAGCGTGGCGATAGCTTAAACCATATAGCCTGGAAACAAATGGCTAGAACAGGCACCGTAATGACCAAAGAATTTGATGGCGGAGAAGGTTTACGGCAAACCATATTGTCTTACCAAGACCTAAAAGGCAGCAATACTGAACATAAGCTTAGCCAGCTATGTCGTTGGATACTTGACTGTCATCAAAAGCAACTTAAATATTCACTTGAATTACCGCGTAAGACTATTGCCGCAGCGCAAGGCGAAGCGCATAAAGAAACATGCTTACAAGCCCTTGCACAATTTGGCTTAACCTTACCGACAACTGAATCTGCTGGATCAACTCAATAAATATTACATGAACATATTCAAAGCCAAATTAAAGCCCTCAAATATCTTATTCCAAACGCCTCATATTACGCTTGTTTTATTGGTGATTATCGGGTTATTTACTACCACTCTTACTTTAATACAACTTCACTTTAGCTTTACACTCGTCACTGTATTACTGGTGTGTTGTGCTTATTGTAAACAGTATCTTTCCTCATTGGTTCTAAAGTCTAAAGCTAAATTGAGTAATAGGATTAAACTTATATCTATATTGTTGTATAGCATATTGTTTATTGGTTTGGCATTAATATGGCGACAGTTACACATACCTTCGTTAATTGCAGTATCTACGTTATTAACCTTACTTTTATGGGCAAAAATGAGTGAAATATCATCCAGCCGAGATAGTAAATTTATCTGGTTTATTTTATTACACTTATTGGCTGTAAATGCCTTATTGTTGCCGACTTATCAAGTGCCTATTATGATTTTTGGTATGGCATTACTGATCTGGGTTGCGAGTTATTTTAGTCAAGTATTGAGTTTTGTTAATTCAAACACATTTGGACAAACGGCAAGCAAAGCTGTAAATAAAGCAGAGAGTAACCTTCGTAGTATGGCAATAGCTAAACAGCTTAGTTTATTAACTGTTATTAGCTTACATTTTGCAATCGTATTATTTATCACCTTACCTAGAATAAACTTACCAATGCAAGAGCTAGGTTTAGCTATGGGATTGCCGATAATGGTAGAAGTAGATAAAAGTAAAGCAAGTAAAGGCTTAGGTAAAGAATTAAGCTTTAACGCCATTAGTGAACAAGGGCAGTCTAATTCACGAGTGTTATTGGCCAGTTTACCGTCTAACTTTATACAATCAGCACAAACCCCGTTATATTGGCGAGGTCCTGTATATTGGCGTTACGTATCCAAAGACGAGGGCGAAAAACACAACGAAACGTGGCAACTGCGAGAAGGTTTTAATATACGTTCTAAACGTCAATACAACGGTTTTGGCTCAAATAAAACCGTTAACAATATCGCCAATCAACGAGAAAACACCTTCGAATATAGCGTTATATTAATGCCACATGGTGAATATTGGTTATATGGTTTAGACCTACCACAAAGCTTAACGGGAGAATCTTATCTTTCGCAAGACTATCAGCTACTTAGTATTCGTAAAGTCACTAATATGTGGCGTTATAACATTAGTAGTAGTTTAACCTATCAAATTTCCGAAAAAGAGCCTAAAGCACAATTAACGTTAGGCTTACAATACCCCAATAACAACCCTAAAATTAAAGCTTTAGGTCAGCAATGGCAGCAAGAGTTTGCTCAACATAACCAGCCCGAACACGCCATTATTTCAAAAGCAATACAATATTTTAGCCAAGGTAAGTACTTATACGCAAGCGATAGCTATCAATACCAAGGGGGTGATCAGCTCGACCAGTTTATGTTTACTCGCAAAGTAGGTTACAGCCAACATTACGCCAGTGCGTTAACCTTGTTGTTACGTGCAGCAAAAATACCAGCACGTTTAGTGGCAGGCTACCGGGGTGCAGAGCAAGTGGGGTTAACTAATATGTATGCAGTTAACGAGCACCATGCTCATGCTTGGGTAGAAGCCTATATAGCCAGCGACAAAAATAACAGTAACAGCCCAAAACACTGGCAGCGTATCGATCCTGCATTGTGGTTAAGCGACTATTTTACTAACGGAACAACTGAAAATAGCCAAGAAGATGAAATTGAACTACAAGCCAAAGCAAACTTAAATAAAGCAGCACTGGCTCAAACACCACAAAACCAGCCACAAATTAACCATAAAATTTTAGAAAAAAACAGTAAACATAGCAAAAGCACCAGCTGGCTTAACAGTATTAATCAATGGACACTCGATTTTGATGCAAAAAAGCAAAGCCAGCTTGCTAAAACTCTAGGTATTAAAAAATTGCTTTGGTGGCATTTAGTTTTTATAGCCTTAGCGTGTATTTTATTATTTAGTGCACTCTATTATATAACCTTACGGCTAATGAATCGTGGCAAAAAATTACCTGAACATCTTATTGTTTATCATAAGTTATGTAAAAAACTCACCAAAAAGGGCATAAAAAAATACCCGTACGAAGGGGCGAAAGACTATTTTAGACGTTGTACGCACGAACAACCTAATGTTTTTAGCTCCAAGCAAATGCATGTATTAACTCAACAATATTTAATTTTGGCCTATAGCAAGTTAACTAAAAGCGAGTTTAAAACCCATTTACAAGCTTTTAAAACGCTAGCTGAAAAAGTTTAAGAGTACAGTAAACCGTGTGAGAAGGAATTAGCAGTGCGCTTTAGCTTTTCACCCCTATGATCTGAATAAAATAACACTAAATGTTAATAATTCTCATTTAGTGTTGACAGAGTGTTAAATTTAGGTACAATACGAATCATTCTCATTAGCATTGATTGTTATCAGCAATAACCAGCGAGTTGAATACATTATGACCGACACATTAGTTAACCCAATAAATAGCAAATCAACCACGTTAACTGAAAAGCACGCTGATATTTTAGGGCAAGTAGCAACTATATATGCAGAGTTATTTAATCACGACGGTTACGGCGATTTTAGAGTAGAAATGAAAATACTCAGACGTGGCCAAAAAGAAGTGATAATTCACTGTGGTAAACAATATCGCTACGTAGTGGACTGTGACTCAGCACTAAAAGCTGAAAACCCACTAAAAGCTTTATTAAAAAGAGACATTTTGGCTTAACGGCCGACATTCCTGAGGTTTTATTGGGAGTGTAAAATTTCTGAATTTTTACTTAAAAAATTTAGAACAGAAAATAGGTACTAAGGGAATAGTACTGAACCGATGCGGGCGCTACGCCTGATCAACGGATGCGAAACAAACAATGACTGTTCATGTTGCCCAGCCTCTTCGGGAGAGGTCGCTACTTGAATTTACCTAACAAATATTTAGGTATAGCCACAGTCTACTTAACAATCATTGTTTTATTTAACGTAGGCACAATTAAAGTTGGCACAGAAAGTCGACATTCGCCAGTTAAATAGCAAAATTAAAGGATATACATCATGTTTAACAATAAATGGGCTAAAAGCCTAACGCAAAAATTCAACCAAGTTAACGTTAACGACATCGCTGATACTGAGCTTAAGTCTAAATTTTTAAAACTTAAAGCCGCTAAACAAGCGGGTTTCACTTTACTAGAGCTTTTAGTTGTTGTTGCTATTTTAGCGGCTATCGCTGGTACTGCGTCTATCGCACTTAAAGATACTGATGCGCGTGCTTCTGCTGCTGCTCACGTAACCATGATGGATGAATTAAACAAAGGTATTCGTACTTTCCGTGTACTGAACAAAAACAGCTACCCAGACCGTTTTGATTCTTTATTAACCGCTACAGTTACTGGTGGTACAGTTCCTGTTGGATCTACTGGTGCATACCCAGTTAATGAATTAATCGCGATTGAAGATATCGGTACTTTACCCCTTACTATACCTGCTGTCGGCATATTAAATGATATTGGTATTACTCAACTACAGTATTTAGATGTTGCTGCATCTACCGATTTCGCTGAAACAGGTACACCTACTGTTACCGAATGTTTAGACGCTAATATAACAGCGACTATTGCTAGCCGTGGTAACGCTGTTGTTTCTAACAACATCTTCCAAAGCCCTGCGGCCAATGGTTGTGGTGGTACAGTTACTTTAGATGACACTATTGGTGGTGATGTGGTTGCTGTTTGGACTGGTGGTTACGAACGTGTATTTGGTGGCGACGGTGCTGAATTTGATGCATTAGGTGCTGCTCCTGTTACTGCTAACCCTGGTGACCCTATTACTGCTGCAATAGCAGGACAACCTGTTTTAATGGCGGTAGGTTTAGGTCCATCATCTAGCTTATTTAATGCTAACGCTTTAGGTGGTATGACTACCGTGCCATCTTACCGTCATGTTAATGAATTACAATACGGTCGTTTTATTGCCTTATATGAAATTGGTACATTTAACGGTACAGCTGCTGCATATGATGCTGTTGACCAAGTTAACCTAATCGCTATCGTAGATGGCGCTGGTGATACTAAAGAAGAAGAGTTAGGCGAATGGGATGGTACTCGTAACACTATCTAATTTTAGCTAACTAACAACTCTTTTTTAAAGAATAGTTAAATAGCACTAAGGACAAAACATGATATAGCGCACTTGTGTTTTATATCATGTGATTCCCATCAGGAGTTAGGAATTTTCAAGGACGAAATAAAGGAAAACCAGATCGGTCTGCGTAAGCGGGCCTTTCTCATAGCATTTTTTTGCGGAGTAGTCCCCCAACCTACAACGCAATGTTAAAGAATGCTATACGAAAGGTTAAGGTCGGCGAGTAACATACAAAGCAGTATATAAAAGTAAAACGCTAGCGACACCATACCTAATATCACTCATTCAAACGAATTAACTGATTAGACACCCATGTATAAAAAATTCATTATTCCTTGCATTACTCTCGTTGTCATATTTTCAGCGTCTGCCATTGTTTGGCAAACCTATTCTGACACGGTTAAAAATTTTTCAAACGAGGATCAGGGGCAAGTTAGTAAAGTAGACACCAATTGGCAACTAGGTAGTAAAACGGTTGATCTCGATACATACATTGAAAACAATCAAGTATCGAAAAATATAGAGGATAAAAAACAAAGGGTAATGTTAGAACCCGAGCTTATTAACTTTTACGCCACCTTACAGTCAGCCGTGCAACCTACAAAAGCTGAATTAGTAACCGACGCGTTAAGTGTTTGGGGAGTTTCACCACTACCACAAGTAGGTTTTAGTGCTTATGTACGCAGTTTAAGCGGAGAAATTATTGCGGTATATGTTGAAAACGAAATAGCTAAACACTTATCTAACTCGTTTACTGCCGGTACGCCAGTGCATTTACTGGCGTATAGATTATATAACTACGCTAAAGGGCCAAGGTTACTTTTGGTCGGAGTAAAAAAAGCCGATAAAGCCTTAGCCGAAAAACTAAATCAAGTGGAGTCACATGAGAATGTTAATACTCAAATGAGCACTCAGATTGACCAAGGTATTATTACAACAAACCCAGCCGCTAAATAACGATACAACCCAATAACCCAATTAAGCAGAATAATGATGCCGGAAAATAACGGTAATGCGAAAAATATTACAGCACAACTAAATAAGGTTAAATTGCAGCTACAACAGCTGCGTTTGCCTGAACTGGGTGCTAAAAGCTTACTGGTATTCCAGTCAGGAAACTTTGGTTTACGTGCGTGTTTATTTAGCGCCGACAAAGACTACGCCAGTATTACCGACTTTGCTGAATCGCGACAGGTTGACTTTACTCGTGCCATTGCCGACATTATTCAACAGCTAAAAACACGTAATAAGTCGCTACCTAGTCGGTGTATATTAATTAGCCCATCGGTTATTTCTGCCAACTTAGCCTTACCTGTTACCCCTGTTAAAACCAAACCAGATCCCGACATGCAAGAACTTATTCGTTGGGAGATTGACGGTGCGTTAAGCGACGACAATAAACAATGGCTTATAGGTTCGATGCTGGTAGAACGTGGTTATTTAACCTCTGGCCAGCGTGAAGAAGTAGTAATAGAGCTTGAACTACTACAAGCTAAAGGTGGTGATTCAGCCATGGTTCGGTTTGGCGACCTAGCCGTAGAGCTGGGTTATTTAAGTACCGCTGAGTTACAAGAATGTTTTGCTTTGCAAAATAAGTTGTTAGAACTTGAGCAAGATTCTGTTTTTGGTTACCAAGCCGAAATAACTGAAAATGCTTTAGACACCCAGTTTTCTGGTTTAAGCGACGACGTTTTAATGTCTGACTCTGACAACCAAACGGAGCACCCTTGGTTAGTTTCAGGCGTTGGACGTAATATTCGTAAGCGCTGGCGTGGAGCCTTTGCTCTAAACGCCTTAAAGCTACAGTCTTTTTATCCAGACAATGGCGCAACGTTTGCTGCATTAGGCTTGCGTAGTCATGAAGAAAATCAGTACTTAATTGAAATTCAGCCATCACACTTAGTGTTAATTCAAGGTAGTACTAAAAATTTAAAAAGCATTAAAACCAAAGCACGTTTAGATGGTGATTTAAGCATAGATGAAATACTCGACCTTTGCCCTCTTGAGCTAACAAAGCAAACAGAAGTTTTATATTTATACAGTATCGACGAGTCGTTAGACGAGCTTTGTTTTGCGCTTAGCGAACGTTTAAATATAGAAGTAACTACCTTACAACAAGCAAAACCTAATATTAGTTTACCAGCAGATTTTTTAAGTGATGGCCTATTACCATTTATTGGTATTGCGAACCACTATTTAGGTTTTGCTGAGCAGGGTCGTGCTTGCTCGGTTGCGGCAAAAGATAAAGAACCCCCTATTTGGCAAAAACTGTTTCAACCTAAAGTGATGATGGTGACAGCAGCGGGTTTAGGCATTGTTTCAGCCGCAGGGTTTATTATCTGGATGCAATATAACTTGTCGTATCAAGAGCAGCGTTTGCTTGATTTAAAAGCCAAATATGAAACCGAAAACAAAGTAAAGCAACAATACAGTAAGGTACAAAGCGAATATAAAAAGCTAACCACCGAGATTCACACCATACAAGCACAGATCAAGTTAAACGAAGAGTTGCACGAGTATTTAACTAACGAAATTTTACCAGCATCTAACTCTGTACCCGGTACTTTATCTGCCATTGCCAATGCGATTAACGAAGGAGTATTAATTGAAGAGGTAAAGTTAACCTCTAAAAATATAGAAATTAACGGCAGAGCATTAAAAACCCATAACGCCAGTTTATTTGCCCAGCAATTAAACGAAAACCTATACCCGTGGCATTATCAAGTGGGCGACACTCAATCAATACCGGCCAAAGAAACAACTGCCGATGGTGTGTATTTAGACTATAAAATGCATTTACAAGTCACTCGTCGATATGGCAAACGAAGTAATACCAATAATACCGTTATTAAGCCTGTTAACGTTACTACGGGGGCTAAATAAATGGTTGCTGGAATATCACAAAAATTCAAGAGATTAGCTGCTAAAGAAAAACAGCAAATTGTTATATTAGCGGTATGTGTAGTGGTGAGTATATATACATTTTTTGCAGCCATGTTATGGGAAGAGATGTTCAATGTAGAAAAGCTGGCCAATCGAAAAGAAAATCGCATTGAATCTCGTATTGGTAAAATTGTTGAACCTAAATTTAATAATGCCATTTCAGATAAGAATTTAGCTATTTTAACCGAAAAGCTTACGGATTCTAATCAACAAATTTCGGAGATTACCGAGCGATTTATTCCGTTAAACGATGCCGATCGTCTACAACAGTTAAAACTCAATATTTCGGCCTTAGCTGAAGACATTGGTTTAGTAATTAAGCATTTAGAAGTACAAGACATTAAGTTTCAAGCTAAAGAAGAAGAACTAGCTGAGTTTTCTGATTTACACAAAAAATACTATGAACGGCCATTCTTATATATTCAGGCAGAAAGTCGTTTTTTTGCATTAGTTAACTTTATTGAAGCATTAAAAGAGCTAAAAAACATCGCAGTAGTAAAAGAAATTCAAGTGACAAGAGGGGAGCACGGAGCGCTTATTATCAATATGAAAGTATTGGTATAACGACAAAAATTATAAGGCTAGTAGTATAAAATGGCAGTAGCAAAACAACTTATTGCATTAATGGATACCTGTGTAACTCTTGGCGCGTCAGACCTACATTTAAGTGTCGACTTACCAGCGGTATTCCGTATTAACGGTAAACTTAAACGTTATACAGCTTCAAATCACGACTTGGCTACTGCTTTTGACGAAAACGTAGCAAGCGATAATAAAGACAGTAGCAACGATGAGTTTCTTTTTACGCCAACGTTAATGGAAGCGTTATCTATTTCATTAATGAATGATCGACAACGCGAAATGTTTGTTGAAGATTCAGCTTTAGATATGGGGTTTAGCACTGATTCAGGTCATCGATACCGGATTAATATTTATATAGAAAAAGGGCATTACGCTTTAGCTATTCGTTATTTAGATGGTTCATTTAAAACATTGCGCGAATTAGGTTTACCACCACAAATCGACTATTTTTCCAATTTAAAGTCGGGCTTGGTTTTAGTTTCTGGCGCTACAGGCAGTGGTAAATCAACCACATTAACTGCCATATTAAACAGCATTAACCAACTTCAAGAAAAACATGTACTCACTATTGAAGATCCAATTGAAGTGGTGCACAAAAATATTAATTCTATTTTTCATCAACGTGAGCTTTATGCCGACGTTCCTAGCTTTTCTGGCGCAGTAAAATCATCTTTACGTGAAGATCCTGATGTAATCATGGTGGGTGAAATGCGTGACTTAGACACTATACGAGCCGTACTTACCGCTGCGGAAACTGGCCATTTGGTTTTTTCTACTGTACATACAAATAATGCTGTTGGCGTAATAGAGCGTTTGGTTGGGAGTTTTCCTGGAGATGAGCAAATAGTGGCGCGACAGCGTATTGCTTATGCCTTAAAAGGTGTTATTGCTCAGCAATTATTACCCACTATAAATGGCAAAGGAAGAGTGGTAGCAATAGAGACCTTAATTGTTAATTCGGCAGTAGCTAACTTAATTGAATCGTCTAAAACCAAACAAATTTATTCAGTGATGGAAAGTGGGGCTCGTCAGGGCATGCAAACTTTAGATCAGGCCTTAGTTAAATTAGTGAGAAACAAAAAAATTCATGAAGCCGATGCACGAGCAATATGTAGAGACAATGAAACCTTTAATCGATTATTAACCTTGTAAAATATGATCAAAAAAAATAATCAACGCGCTGTTAACTTCGCTAAATAAATTCATCGAAAGAAAAATAGAATGTACTTAATATTTAATCTGAGTAGGAATACATAATGTCTGCTGCTGAATCTACTTTAATTCAAGCTGGTGTGCAATCAGGCTTGATTGATCAACGGCAAGTGGCCGATTTGCAACTTAAAGCGAAGCGAGCCAGAAAACCGTTACTTGACTATATTACGCTTACTGGGCGATTTCCAACAATGGCACTTTATCGTGCATTAGCCAGCATTAAGCAATTACCCTTTGTGGAACATCGCCATTTAACTGTAGACCTAGATCTCGTTAAAAAATTTCCGTTATCCACCTTAAGTCGAAAATACTTTGTGCCTGCTTATTATGAAGGCAATTTAGTTATGGTGGTAGCAAATCCAGACGATAAATCGCCTATCGAGTTATGCAAACGGGTACTGAACCAAGTTAGCCAAATAGTGATCAGCGACGTAGCGTTAATTGAAGGCATTATCGAACGTGCTTTTGGTGAGCAAGACGATGCGATTGTAGACGCGATAGCCTTTTTTAATACCTTAATGAAAGAATGTCACTTACGTCATGTAACAGATATGCACTTTGAACCTGAAGAATTTGGTATGCGGGTAAGATTGCGGGTTGACGGTAAAATGACTGAATACGAACGACCTGTTTCACTTGGCTTACGCGAACCGTTAATTTCACGCATTAAAGTATTGTCGTCTTTAGATATTTCCGAAGCCAATATGGCACAAGATGGAGGTTTTTCTTATCGAGTTGACGGTTGGGATCTAGACGAAGTTGATATGCGAGTTGCCACCATTCCAGCGCGCTGGGGCGAACGTGTCACCATACGTATTTTAGGTCAAGACACTGCCGATTTATCGTTAGCTCAATTAGGGATGCCTAACCAAATATTACACAAGTTTCAGCAAGCTATCGCTAAGCCATACGGTATTATTTTGGTAACTGGGCCAACCGGTTCAGGAAAATCAACCACCTTGTATGCCGCCTTGCGTGAACTTGATTCAGACGACTTAAATATTTTAACAGCTGAAGACCCAATCGAACAAGTAATCGACAATATAACTCAGGTGCAAATGAGCGAAAAAGTCACGTTTTCCAAAGCGTTACGTTCCTTTTTACGACACGACCCAGATGTAATGTTGGTGGGAGAAGTACGTGATAATGAAACCGCAGATACCGCATTAAAAGCGGCGATGACCGGTCACTTAGTATTGTCGACCCTACATACTAATGATGCAGTAGGGGCCATTAACCGTTTAGTGGATATTGGTTGTCCGCGTTATTTAGTCGCGTCAACCTTAATTGGGGTGGTTGCACAACGACTGGTTAGGCGATTATGTAAAAGCTGTAAAACACCATATCAAGCCAGCGATAAAGAAAAAAACATACTAGACAGTCACGAAGCCGAATTAACATTGTATAAACCTAATGGCTGCGCTTTATGTTTGGGCAGTGGTTACCGTGGGCGAGTTGGTTTGTACGAAACCTTATGGTTAGACAACGATCTTGAAAAGTTAGTAGCCGACGGTGCCACCGAAGATGAATTAATTAAGGTTAGTCAACAAAATGAAAATTATTATCGCCTATGGCAAGACGCCAAAAGTAAGGTAAACCAAGGATTAACTTCGGTAGATGAGGTCATGCATTTACATGCTAGCGCATAAAAATGAAGAAAAATGTGTGCCAGTAAAATAAAAAGATAAGTAACTATTCAGCTAAAAAAACAGAACGTACCACAGAGGTCACAGAGAACACTGAGAAAAAATATCGCGCTGTATTTTCTCTGTGTAACGCAGCGTTTCGGTGTTCTCGGTGGTGTATTATTTAAGTACTGAATATACAAAGATAAATATAAATTTAAGTATAAATGGCGTGTGGCCACCGAGGGGGTGACGACGTATTGGACCTCAATATTAGTGAGGTATTAACATCATTTCGTTTAACGTGTAGTAGTTAAAATGAAAACGATTGAGTGGGTCGATCCTGCTGACGAATCGTTGTCAATTAACCAAAAATATACACAACGAAATAAACAACTGGAAGTATTTCATGGCTAAGTTTATTTACAAAGCCCTAGACCAACAGGGTAATGAAACGAAAGGTTCAATTGAAGCTGGTAGTGAAAATGAAGCACGTAGTATTTTACGTACAAAATCATTACACATACTAAAGCTAAGATCTGATCGTAATCAACAATCCCCCAAAGAGCTTATATCAACGGTTTTTAGTTATTTGTCTATTCAACGTTATAGAAAAGCCAATACGTCTGATTTAGTTTTGTTTTTTAGGCAAATAGCCTTGATGCTGCGTTCAGGTAATACCTTAATGCAGGCCATTGAAGCAATTTCGCAAATGACCACCAAAGTACGATTTAAAAAGGCTTTAGTACGGATGTTGGTTTCTATTCAAGGGGGTTCAAGTTTTGCCCAGGCAATAGAAAAAGAAGGCTCAATGTTTCCGCCTTTAGTCGCCAAGTTAGTTGCCAGCGGTGAGGCCAGTGGTGAACTGCAAGTGATATTAGAACGTTTAGCTATTAATTTAGGCCGTAGTGCTGAGATTAAACGCCAGTTTATTACCGCGATGTTTTATCCAACGTTTGTCAGCATTGCTGCGATTGGTGTTACTACTTTTTTAGCCATGAGCGTAATTCCTAAATTTGCCACCATGTTAGAAGGAAAATCGTCGCAACTGCCTGAAGCGACACAAATGATGATGGATTTTTCATCTTATATGGTAGATAACGGTGCGTTTATATTTTCTATTATTGGTGTAGCTATTTTTCTTATATTCGCGGCTTATACCACTAAACCAGGTAAAAACGTTATTGACAAAATATTGATACGAACGCCCCTTATTGGCTCCTCTATTCAGTCGTCGGCCATGGCACAAACGGGTATGACCATGTCGTTACTTTTACGATCAGGTTTAACTGTATTGGAAACCTTAAAAGTTATTGCTCATATTATGCCAAATACCGCGATGGCACTTTGTTTTAACCGTGCAGGCGAAAAAATACTATCAGGACAAACCTTAACTGTTGGCTTAAACCAACCACTTATTCCACAAATGGTACAGCATATGGCAGGTATAGGTGAAAAGTCTGGTGAGCTTGACCAAGTAATGGACGAGTTAGGTAACTATTTTCAGGCACAAACAGAATCAAGACTTAAAGCGATGATCGCTATGATAGAGCCAGCCATGACAGTAATTATTGGTGGGCTTGTAGGTTTTGTATATTACGCTTTCTTTAAAGCCATGATGCAAGTTTCAGCAGGTGGTTAATCACCTACTTTATAGATTCAAACTTGTTTGTTTCTATTTTGGGTGAGTAGTAAAAACGACATTTATATAACCGAGTGACCAGACGTTTGGGGCGTAGTCATCAGATGAAAAATTAGGGTTAACCCCCATAAGGACACAAAAATATGCAATTCGATTTAAGCCATCTCAGCATTAATCGCGACGATTTACAGTTTTCATTAAACGACCCCATTGCAACACCAATTGAACAAACCGGTCTTAAGTTTCAAGATATTGATGCGCGTGGCTTTTTAAACAAAACCTTACTTGACGCCGTAAAATCTAGAGCTTCAGATATCCATTTAGAACCTTATGAAAACGAATACCGTATTAGATACCGTATCGACGGAATGTTACGTGACGTTAATGCGCCGCCTAAAAACTTTGGCCAGCTGCTTAATATACGCTTAAAAGTTATTGCTGCTCTTGATATTTCAGAACAACGTGCAACACAAGTCGGTCGTTTTAGAATGGCATTAACACCCGATTTTTCAGTTGATTTTCGTGCCAGTATCACACCAACGTTACATGGTGAAACTATCGTGTTGCGTTTGCTTTACTTACCTGAAGAATTACTTGAGCTAGAAAATTTAGGGCTAAGTTTTGAGCAAATTGAAACCATACATCAAGCCATGGACACCATGAATGGTTTAACCTTGGTTTCTGGGCCTACAGGTAGTGGTAAAACCGTTACTTTATATACCTTAATGAAAATGCTCAACTTGCCAGAGCGCAGTATTTATACCGTAGAAGATCCGGTAGAAATTCATATGAATGGTATAAACCAAGTTAACGTTAATGAAAAACAAGGTATTACCTTTGCCAATATTGCCAAAACCATGCTGCGCCAAGACCCTGACGTAATTGTATTAGGCGAAATGCGTGATAAAGCCACCGTAGACACTGCCGTAAAAGCGGCGCACACAGGCCATTTGGTTTTGTCTACATTGCACGCTAATGACGCCGCCAAAGTAATCCCCCGTTTACGCAATTTGGACGTAGATGGTTACGACATTGCCTCAACGGTTAGTTTAATTATTGCACAGCGATTACTCCGTAAATTAGATCACGAGAGTAAAGAGCGCTACCTGCCCAATAAAAAAGAAATGATTGATGCAGGAATAGTGCTAGAGCAAAACCAACAAGAACAAACCGTTAACGCTAGTTCACCAAAAGATCGCTATCGAGCACGGCCAAGCCGTAAAAATCCTTCAGGGTATAAAGGGCGCGAAGGTATTTTTCAGGTAGTACCCATGACCAAGAAATTAGCCCAATTGATTATGGACGGTGCTACAGGCATTGAAATAGAAGACTACTGCCAAGCACAAGGTTACAAAACCTTACGCGATATGGCGTTAGAAAAAGTAGAGCAAGGCATGACTGACTTTGCTGAAGTTATTCGAGTATTAGGCCCGGTACGTAACTAATTAGCGAGCTAATTAGTTATTACTAGCCCTAACTAAGGAATTAATCATAATGATCAAACATAAAAGTAAAGCTAAATTGCTGAACAAACATCGTCGGGCTAATGCCTTTATGTGTTCACAATACAGCGATATGGCGCATACACCTAACAGCCATACGCGAATTAAAAAACAACAAGGTTTTACCTTAATAGAGCTATTAGTTGTAGTGAGTATTTTAGCTGCGTTGGCAGGTATAACCTCAGTTGCAATGGACGGTTACCAACAAGACGCAGAAGAAACCATTACCCGCGTAGAAATGCAGCGTATCGCGAATGCAATCAGGCGCTTTAAAATAGATACAGGCTATTGGCCGAAGACGGAAGTCAGCGGTACATTATCTTATGACGGAGAAGACAGAGCTGCGAATTTGGGATTTTTATTTTTTAAACCCAATGTAACTATACCTGATTGGACACCTGAATACGCTATTGGTTGGCATGGACCTTATATTGATTTATCAGCGATAAAACCAATAGTCGCTGATAGCGGGAATGCTGGTTGCCCAATTACAACTTCTGCTGATTATGCAGCACTTCAACTTTTACCTAGGATTAATAGTTTAGTTGATCGTTTTCAACAAATTCGAGAAAAAAATACTGGTAAAGAATACTGCGTATTGACTCGCAATGAAAAAAATATGGATGAATTTAAGGTCGCTGAATATTCGGCTTCTCCTTACTTATATGAAATTGATTTTAGTCACAGTGAGCATGAATTGTGTGATAGCAATAATTGCATTGTACTGAGAAGTTTTGGTGCCGATGGTAAAGATGGTTACCACGACGATGCCGAAGATGAAGATCGCGATGACGATATTATTTTTGTATTACAAGTAAACGCTTAAGTCGAGTAAATAACATGAAAAATACAGTTGAAAAAATGAATAGAAAAAATGCTGGTTTTACCTTACTCGAATTAGTGGTAGTAGTGGCTGTAATGGGCTTAATCTCGACCATGGCGATGGAGGTATATACTGATCACTCTAATCAAAAACGTTTTGAAGCCACTAAAGAGCGTTTAGCAGAAATTAAATTCGCCATTATTGGCGATCCTATGATGCGGGTTGGTTCGCAGGCAGTATTAAGCGGTTTTTTTAATGATATGGGACGATTACCTAGAAATTTAAAAGAATTAATTACTCCTTATAGTTTGGGTTTTTGTCTTCATGATACTGATTACATTGTTGACACATCTGCGACAGATGCAGCAACTTGTGCAGCTTTACTTGTAGGCTCATGGACATGGACAGCCGATGACTCTGCTAATTGGAATGGCCCTTACCTTACTTCTCAATCAGGAGGAGCAGTTTTTACTGATGCTTGGGGAAATAAAGGAGGTGATAATTTTGGTTGGAAATATAACGCTACCACTGACGTATCAGGAACAAATGCCGGTTATTTTGGCTACCTTTCAGTACAAAGTTTAGGCTTGGGATCTGGAAGTGGTGACTATGAAAAAGACTATCCTGCGGTATCAGCTACACCTATTGTAGGAGAATTTTTAATTCATAAAGTAGATTTAGATAATATAGTAGCAATAAAATCAATGTTAACAGTAACTCCTGCTTATTGCGTAAATACTGTTACCAGCAACATAAACCTTGCCGTTGTCGATAGTACAGCATGTGCCGCTTTACCAGCTACTCCTAAACATATATGGGTAGTTTTCCCATAAAAATTCAACCAACAAACAGGAAACATTATGTCCTTAACTAAACTAGCAAAAAAAATAGCACTGGTGAGCAGTGTATTATTACTCACGCTTTTATCATCACTAAACGCCAACGCCAAAGGTGATTTAACCAAACAAACGCCGATAGAAATAAAAGTGGTATTAGGAGATAAAAACAACGCTATGATGTTCTCACCTTCTACCCTAGAGTTTGAAACCGGTAAGTTATACAAACTGATATTAGAAAACCAAGGGCCAGTAAAACATTACTTTAGTTCAGACGGTTTATCGCAGTCGGTACTTACCCGTAAAGTACAAGTAAACGATAAAAGCGATACGCCTATTGCAGAAATTAAAGGCACTATTCGTGAAATTGAAGTGTATCCTGGTTTTCAAACCCAATGGTGGTTTGTGCCAGTTAAAGCAGGCACTTTTAACGATTTAAAATGCAGTATTACAGGTCATACTGAAATGGGCATGAAAGGCACAATAATTATTAAATAATCAGCACTAATAATAGAGTTACAGGTTAAGCCTAAATTATATTAACCGGACTGTTTATAACGTGTAAAAATAAAAAGGCGGTGAGTTATTTAGGTATTGTTCCTAATAATTCGCCGCCTTTATTATTTATTACCTAACCTGTTTGGATAAGCGTTTTGTAACGCAATGAAATTAAAAGATAAAAATATCCTTTACTTCCAGTGACGGAATTTTATTGTTTATCAAGGCATTTTTACTCTCCAATAGTGGGCTATTGGGAGTAAAAATAACGCCGAAAAGCATTAAAATAGCGTTATTGGGCAAATTGTCTTATCCGAAGCTCAGGTTACCTAATTTGAACTCAGGTTATATAAAACTATTCAGCAATATAGGTACAGCAGTAATCAATTAAGGTTTTTGCTTTAATTTCAAATGAAGAGTTCGCTGGTACGTAGAATGACTCTCCCCCAGTAATTGCTTGCCACTGCGTTTCGCCAGGTAATAAAATTTCACAATCGCCAGCGGTTATTTCCATCAATTCTTTTTCTTCTGTACCAAACTTATAATCACCTGGCATCATAATACCTAAAGTTTTAAAGCTACCGTCTGCAAAGGTTATTTTTCGGCTGGTTACTTTACCGTCAAAGTAAACATTGGCGGCTGTTGTTATAGTAA
>Ga0105355_10000640_pt1 | contig 32106 bp, 29 predicted proteins | sample GOMGulsemesocosm_2_FD_83508 | JGI IMG/M metagenome (GOLD analysis project Ga0105355, IMG submission 83508) | Methane-oxidizing microbial communities from mesocosms in the Gulf of Mexico - GOM9C Gulf of Mexico | ecosystem: Environmental > Aquatic > Marine > Cold seeps | place: Gulf of Mexico...
CGTGAAAATCAAGGGCGTGAATTGATCCGAAATGAGCTGTTATTAAAACAACATGCTGGTAACGATTTTGGAGCCAGTATTCCGGATCTTATTACCCCTGAATTTGTTCGTGATGAAGTGGCTCGTGGTCGCGCGATCATCCCTGCCAATATTAATCACCCTGAATCTGAGCCGATGATCATCGGTCGTAATTTTTTAGTGAAAGTGAATGCCAATATTGGTAATTCATCGGTGACATCATCCATCGAAGAAGAGGTAGAGAAGCTCGTATGGGCTACGCGCTGGGGTGCAGACACGGTGATGGACTTATCCACAGGCCGTAATATTCATGAAACACGTGAGTGGATCCTACGTAATTCACCAGTTCCGATCGGCACAGTTCCGATCTATCAAGCCTTAGAGAAGGTAAATGGGATCGCCGAGGATCTTACTTGGGAAGTATTCCGTGATACCTTGATTGAGCAAGCAGAGCAGGGTGTTGATTACTTCACGATCCATGCGGGTGTATTACTCCGTTATGTACCAATGACGGCAAAACGTCTTACAGGGATCGTGTCTCGAGGCGGTTCGATCATGGCAAAATGGTGCTTAACACATCATAAAGAAAATTTTGCTTATGACCATTTCGAAGAAATTTGTGCAATCTGTAAGGCGTACGATGTTTCGTTATCACTAGGTGATGGTATGCGTCCGGGGTCTATCGCAGATGCCAATGATGAAGCGCAATTTGCTGAATTACAAACATTAGGCGAACTGACTACCGTGGCATGGCAACATGACGTGCAGGTAATTATTGAAGGTCCAGGTCATATTCCAATGCACATGATCAAAGAGAATGTTGATAAGCAATTAGACATTTGCCATGAAGCGCCATTTTACACTTTAGGTCCGTTAACGACGGATATTTCTCCGGGTTATGATCACTTTACATCGGGCATTGGTGCGGCGCAGATTGGTTGGTATGGTTGTGCGATGTTGTGTTATGTAACGCCAAAAGAGCATTTGGGATTGCCAAATAAAGAAGACGTTAAGCAAGGTATGATCACGTATAAGATTGCAGCGCATGCGGCAGACTTAGCGAAAGGTCATCCGGGGGCGCAAATCCGTGATAATGCTATGTCGAAAGCACGTTTTGAGTTTCGCTGGAATGATCAGTTTAATCTGGCTTTAGATCCTGAAACTGCGCGCGAATATCACGATGAAGATATTCCACAAGAGTCAGGCAAGGTTGCGCACTTCTGCTCTATGTGTGGCCCTAAATTCTGCTCAATGAAAATCTCACAAGACGTTCGTGACTACTCAGATCAATTAGACAAAAACATTGCAGAGCAAGAAAAAATAGCGATTAAACTGCTCGATGAAGTAGTGATGGTTGATGCTAGCCAAGTGAATATTGAAGCTGAAGCAGGCATGCAAAAAATGTCTGAGCAGTTTAAGAAACATGGAGCAGAATTATATTTAGCACCAACTCATGAAGCTGTTAACCAGTCGGCAATTGCTGAAACAACGGAATAGCCATTATGCAAATACCAACTATTTGCAGCCTATCACCTGAGTCGACGTCAAATTCAGTGCCCACGATGAATACTGTCTCAGCAATGAGCACGGTATCTGTCATGAACATAGTCCACGCCCTTGGAGGGCGTGGACTATGCATCAAGAATGTCGATACCGATCAGGATGAATTAGCCAATTCAAACTTAGCTGCAATCCAGCGCGCCGATATTATTCAGCTATCGGACGCTGTTGATGTGCAAGCTTGGGTTGAGTTTCTGCCAACATTTAAAATGCATAATCCTGCGGTGCGGATCGTATTGCAGGTGCCGATTAATGCTGATATTGAGGCATTACAGCAACTGATTAATTTAGTTGATATTGCGGTATTTAATTCCGCTAGCTTAGCTTATGTTTGCAAGTCTGAGATAACCTCAGTACATGCAGCTAGAGCCGCATTATATCGATTACAAGCGCAGTTAATTCAAGCTGGTTTACCAAGTAAGTCCAGTCTTATTTACCAAACTGATACATATATAGCAGCCAGTGACCAAGGCATTGATATTGTACTGCACGGCGATGCTGAATTTACTTTAGCGTCTGACATTGCCCTTATTAATGACCAACAAGCGCTAGCATTTGTAACGGTGTTAACCACGGTATTAGCGCAAGATTATCCATTGGATGATGCGCTTGTTGTTGCACGTGCTTATTGCAATCAAATCGCTAAGTTAGGGCGCTGCCAAGGTTGGCCTCGCCAGCGTCAGTATTTTCCGACTGTGGTATTAGCAAACAGTGAGTTAGGTCAGCAAATTGGCATGTCATCGCAGCTGGCTTTAAGTTGTGATTTTGCCAGCTGTGAAACCAATAATCTTGGGTTGTATCCCGTGGTTGATTCATTGCCATGGTTGGAAAAAGTATTGCAACAAGGTGTGAAAACCCTGCAGCTGCGCATAAAGGGTAAAACCGACGACGAAGTTGCCGCAGATATTCAAGCTGCTGTGGTTTTAGGCAGACAATATCAAGCGCGCTTATTCATTAATGATTACTGGCAGCTTGCCATTAAATTTGGCGCGTATGGTGTGCACCTCGGTCAGGAAGACATGTTGGTCGCTGACTTTGTCGCAATCAAACAAGCAGGTCTGCGTCTGGGATTAAGTACTCATGGTTATTATGAAATCCTGCGTGCGCATGCCATTAAGCCGAGTTATATCGCCCTTGGACATATATTCCCAACCGTCACTAAAGATATGCCGTCTAAACCGCAAGGTTTATTGCGACTACAAAAATATGCCGATCTCATGTTGGATTATCCGTTGGTTGCGATCGGCGGTATCTCGCTTGAGCGTGCGCCGCTGGTTGCTGCAACCGGGGTTGGTAGTATTGCTGTTGTTACAGCGATTACTCGCGCAGATGATTATCAGCAAACCATTGCTGATTTTCAAACCGTGATGCAAGACTACGGCATTGGCAATAGTACGAGCAGCCAACAATCGGAGGCGCATTATGGCTAATCATTTATCTGATCAACAATTCCTGCGTTATAGCGCTCAAATCATGCTGCCTGAGATAGGTGAATGTGGGCAGCTTAAGTTAGCCAATGCCAAAGTTTTGCTTGTTGGTTTGGGCGGCTTAGGTAATCCGGTAGCTGCTTATCTTGCTGCTGCTGGTGTCGGCTATTTGTATTTAGTCGATGATGATGAGGTTGAATTAAGTAACCTGCAGCGTCAGGTCTTGTATCGTCCAGCGCAGCTTAAACAAGCTAAAGCTCAGGCTGCAGCTGCGCAACTATCGCAGCAAAATCCATTAATTACCTTATCCCCAATACAGCAGCGCTTTAGCCTTGATTCTGATGCTTATCGCCTTGTTGCTGATGTGAATTTGGTGATCGATTGCAGCGACAACATGGCAACACGGCAACTAATTAATCAAGCGTGTGTTCGCTATAAAACTGCGCTTATCGTTGGTGCGGCTATCGGCTTTGATGGGCAGTTAATTAGTTTCGATGCCAATCAGCTAGAGTCGGCTTGTTATCACTGTTTGTATCCTTTTTCAGATACTGAAGGTCCGCAGAATTGTGCTGCATTAGGTATTTTAGGTCCTGTGGTTGGCACTATCGGTAGCCTACAAGCGTTAGAGGCGATCAAGTATTTAGCTGGGTTAGAGATGGGCAGCTTTAATCGCTTACTGCGCTTCGATGGTAAAACCTTGCAAAGCCAACACTTGGCGGTGAGTAAAAACAGTGAATGTGTCGTTTGCGGTCAACAAAGAGAGAATACGAATGAAATTAATCATTAATGGTCAAAGCCAAGAGTATGTTTGTCAGGATCTGACTGCCTTGCTGCAAATATTAAACAAACCTGCAAATGGATTAGCCATTGCGGTGAATGAACAGATAGTACCACGTCAACAGTGGCCGCAATTTCAGTTAACTGAAAACGATAATATCAGTATTTTTCAGGCCATCGCAGGGGGTTAATATGTTTCATGATCATTTGGTTATTGCGGATAAAACATTTCGTTCGCGTTTGTTTACTGGCACAGGAAAATTTGCTGATAAACAGCTGATGACGGATTCACTGTTAGCTTCCGAATCTGAGCTGGTCACCATGGCGCTCAAGCGTATTGATCTTGGTGGTCAAGAAGACGATATCTTGCAGCCATTAATTGCAGCTAAGATGAATCTACTGCCAAACACTTCCGGTGCGCGTAATGCTAAAGAAGCGGTTTACGCCGCAGAGTTGGCTCGTGAAGCCCTACAAACTAACTGGGTGAAACTCGAAATTCATCCAGATCCTAAGTACTTACTGCCAGATCCCATTGAGACCTTGGCTGCGACAGAAACCTTAGTCAAAGCGGGTTTTGTAGTTTTGCCGTATATTCATGCCGATCCGGTATTGTGCAAACGCCTTGAAGATGTTGGCACGGCGGCTGTCATGCCATTGGGCGCGCCGATTGGCTCAAATAAAGGCTTAAGAACGGTCGAGTTTTTAGAGATCATTATTGAGCAATCGCGAGTGCCGGTGATCGTCGATGCGGGGATTGGCGCACCATCGCATGCGGCATTGGCGATGGAAATGGGCGCGGATGCGGTATTGGTGAATACGGCGATGGCCGTTGCCAAGGATCCGGTTGCCATGAGCAAGGCATTTTCGCTGGCAGTGCAAGCGGGCAGGTCGGCTTATCTCGCTGGGTTAGGCGCGCAAGGGCGAGTTGCTTCTGCATCAAGTCCACTTACCGCGTTTTTAGATTAAGGCTCTTATAAAAAAGGAAACAGTGATGAGCTTTTATGATCAATTACAGCAGCTGGATTGGGATGACATTCGTTTATCGATCTATAGCAAAACAGCAGCCGATGTAGAGCGGGCACTATCTAAATCTAAGTCTAAATCACGCTTAGATTTAGATGATTTTCAAGCCTTGATCTCGCCTGCGGCAGACGGTTATTTGGAACAAATGGCACAGCGCAGTCAGCAACTCACGCGCCAGCGGTTTGGCAATACCATTCAGTTTTACGTGCCACTGTATGTCTCTAATATGTGCTCGAATATTTGTAGTTATTGTGGCTTTTCCATGCATAACCAAATTCGTCGCACCACCTTAGATATGCCGCAATTGGCAGAGGAAGCTGTGGCGATCAAAGCCATGGGTTTTGAGCATTTACTGCTAGTGGCGGGAGAGTCTGAGCGTAAAGTGGGCATGCCGTATTTTCGTCAGGTTTTTAGTCAGCTGAAAGATAAATTTAATCATTTATCTTTGGAAGTGCAGCCGCTGGAAACCGAGGAATATGCCGAACTGAAAGACTTAGGTTTGGATTCGGTATTGGTATACCAAGAAACGTATAATCCGCGCACCTATGCCGAGCATCATATTAAAGGCAAGAAACGCGACTTCAAATATCGACTGGAAACCGCAGATAGACTCGGTGAAGCGGGTATTCATAAAATTGGTTTGGGCGCGTTAATTGGTTTGGATGAGTGGCGCACCGATTGTTTTCATGTTGCCGCGCATTTGGATTACTTGCAGAAGCGCTATTGGCAAACCAAATATTCGATTTCGTTTCCGCGTTTGCGTCCTTGTGAAGGGGTTGCACCGCCGAAATCGATTATGTCTGACCGCCAGTTGGTGCAGTTGATTTGCGCTTACCGTTTGTTTAATCCCGATGTGGAGTTATCTTTATCTACCCGAGAGTCAGAGCACTTTCGCGATAACGTTATTCCACTGGGCATTACTACTATCAGCGCAGGTTCTAAAACTCAGCCGGGCGGATACTCATCGGCAACGGATAAGGCGTTAGAGCAGTTTGAAATTGACGATGACAGGCACCCGCAACAGATGGCAACCTTAGTCAAAAACATGGGATTGGAAGTGGTTTGGAAAGACTGGGATAGAGCGATAACCAGTGTTGAATGATGTTGAGCAGCCTACGTTTGTAGGCTGTTTTTCTATGTTGTGTTGGCTATAAATGAGTTAGAACGTCCATATTTAATAATGAGATTCGCGTTATTAAAAGTATGACTGTATTGAAATTAACGCCGCAATAATAAGTTTACCACGACATAGACTTAGCTGGGTTTTACCGACTTAGTTATTGAAACTAAAGACAAATCTACAACACCGAATGTAGCAAATTGTGTTGATGAATTTGTGATAAGAACAGCTTGGCGTAAATCAAAGTATTATCCAACTTACCTGATGGTAAACGTCGAGCATTAATCAATTGAGCCTCAAATTGGAACCCACAACGCTTTGCTACAGCCTGACTTTTTAAGTTTGAACTAGCCATTTTGATTTCTAATCGCTGAGCGTTATTATCAATGAAGGCATATTTTTCAATAAGCTTTACAGCTTCAGTTATATAACCTTTACCCACTTTTGACGTTTGTAACCAATAACCAATTTCAAAATAAGGAACAGATTTATCTCGAACAATAAATCCGATAACACCGATAAATAAGCCAGTTTCTTTTTCGATGATATTAAACCAAAACGCACCCGTCAAATTGGTAAAATTAGCTAGAGCCTCTTTGATATTATGTTCGAGTTCATTTTGTGTTAATGACTCAGAAACCCAAGGCAAAAATTGAGATAATTCAGCCTGGCTCTCATTAATAACAGCCATCATTGAACCCGCATATTTTAAAGATGGTGGGATTAATTTAATTCTCTCATTTTCCATATGATTTGGTATGTCTTATGCTATTAGAATTTGTTTTTTGAGGCTAACTTTGAGATCGAAAATAGGGTTTATCAATTGATAATCTAGCAATTTATTCGTTTTCATAAACTCTCCTATGCTCCTTCATATCTCTTAAAGTTTAGCGCTTATAATTCGGCTTAGATATTCAGCCAAAGTATATTAAAGCTCCGCGCAGCGGCTTAGTTCAACAGTTATTAGGCTGAATTCAGACTAGAACAGAAGCCTGATTAAATTTAAGCATCAACGTTACTCTTTTTATTATTTAAGTTCAATTGGTTAAGTCTGGTTTTCAGTGAGAGGGTAAGATATCCATTGTGGAAAGTAGGAACCGTATTAATGACAACCTTAATTTAACAACTAGTTAAACAATAACCCTATTTATTATGGGAATAGATTCGTCCTAAATGTTCATGAGTGCTTAGTTTGAGCACCATTTGGGCAGGAACGCACTAATAAATAATGGGGCTGTAATGTGTTAGAAAAAGCTACCTGCCTATTTCGTCAGGTAGCTTCATCCATTATTTATTAGTAGCAGGCGAGAATTTAGAAACTAGATTTGTCAGCACTTTCATCGGTAATTTACACAGTAAAACACCTATTACTAACGCGATCATCAGTAGATGAGAATCATGGCTGATGCTGCGGCCGTTAACTGCGCTATCTAATGCCAAAGCGATCACAGGGAATACCAAGAAACAGATCGAAGCCTGAAACGGTGATGCCACTTTATTCAGTTGGAAGTACGCCATGATGCCGCCGATACCCGCGACCACACCCAAGTAAGCCACTGCGACCCAAGATATTAAGGTAAATTCAGCCACATTGGGTTGCTCGACAATCGCACCGACAATCACCAGTAATACAGCAGCAACTAAACACGGCAGCGCATTGTAAGTCAGCACGTGAATGCCTTTACAACGGCTTTGGACACTGGTGTAAATAGTCGCATGCATCAGCACGGCGACGATCATTGCAATCACACCTATCATACTGCCATTACTGCTCACGCCCATTTCATTATTAATAATGGCAATCAAGCAAAACAGCGCTATCAGTAAGCCTGCAACTTGATGTAGATGCACACGTTGCTTATGTACCAATACTGCAAAAATAAGTACAACCACAGGCATGTTAGCGAAAATGATAGAAGCCAAACCAGAAGAGATATATTGCTCACCGAAGATCATTAAAGTAAACGGCGCAGCAAAATAGAATAGGCTAATTAACACAAACTCCAGTCGTTTACCTGCAGGGAATAACAGCGGAATATTCAGTTTCCATGCAGCCAGTATCAACAGTGGTGCAGCTAAAGCAAAACGTAATCCTGTCGCTGTCATTGGTGGGATGGAGTGAACTGCAATTTCCATCGCCATCCATGTAGTTCCCCAGATAAGACAAACGGAAGTAAATAAGAGTGCGGCGAGTAGTTTCTGGTTCATGATGTTGATCTCTGCAATAAATAATACAGTAATTATATTTTTTATAGGCAGAGAGAAGGTTTCAATGTTATTCACTAATAAGGAGTAGTTTTGAAAATATTTTCTTTTATTTTTAGTTTTTGAGGTTTTTTTTTCTTTAATTGTCAAGATTACAAAATGAGTAAGCAGTGATCGAACGAATCAGAATAAACTTACGAGTTATTTTTATCGTCATCCTGCTGGTCATGATTATGGCCGTGGGGGTTCTTAAAATCGGGTAAGTCGGTACTGCCAATGACTTGTAAAACGATCGCTACCGAGAAGAAAAAGAATGATGAAGCGGCAAAACTCGCTTTGTATACCTTGGTCATATCACCCATGTAAATGAGTAAAATCCCGACACATGCAAACGCCAGAATAAAAGAGCCAATGCTTGACCAAGCTGATAGTTTTTGCAGTACATGTTTTTGTTTAATTGGTGGCATTGTTTCTCATCTATGCTTTGGATTGCGAAATTAAAGCTATTTAGTTCGCACTGACATTATTTAATTAACCCAGTCTAATTAACAATAGTGTAAACCATTTGTAGCAAAAATCGCGTTGACTATGGTCAACCGTGCCTTGACTTTATTTCGCTAGAGCTTAGTTAAGTTAAAAGTGGGGGTATCTAGCCCAAATGATGGGAGAAGGTGGGTGAGTTTTCACCCATTTGTTGTATATCACTAAATAAGTGCCAGCCTGTTAAGGTATTGTTAAAAAAGACAAAGTGAGAAAAGTTAAAACTTGGCTCAATGGTTGCTATGTGGTTAGCACAATGTTAATTGGTTTGTGTTTGTAAATAACTATCGAGCCTAGCAACGTCGCCTTATAGCTCAGACTGTGATTATGTTTGGCTTATAAGATTATAATTATATGGAGATTATTATGTTAAAACATGTAACAGCAGCATCTTTAATTATGTTGGCAGCCCTGTCAACAATGGAAGCAAGCGCAGCAACGGGTGCTTGTGATCCAGGTGAAATGGTTATTAAATTTAGTCACGTAACAAATACCAATAAACACCCTAAAGGTATTGCAGCTTCACTACTTGAAGAACGTGTAAATAAAGAAATGAACGGTAAAGCTTGTATGCAGGTTTTTCCTAACTCAACCCTTTATGATGACAACAAAGTATTAGAAGCGTTATTAAATGGCGATGTGCAATTAGCAGCTCCTTCATTATCTAAGTTCGAAAAATTCACTAAAAAATTCCGTATTTTCGATTTACCTTTCCTATTTGAAGACGTTGAAGCCGTTGACCGTTTCCAAAATTCAGAAGCGGGTGACAAGTTGAAAAACTCAATGCGTCGTCGTGGTTTACAAGGTTTAGCGTTTTGGCATAACGGCATGAAGCAAATGTCTGCTAACCGTCCGCTTATCTATCCTGAAGATGCCAAAGGTTTGAAATTCCGTGTGCAAGCGTCGGATGTATTAGTTGCTCAGTTCCGTCAACTTGATGCAAATCCACAAAAGATGTCGTTTAAAGAAGTATACGGCGGCCTGCAAACTAAGGTTATCGACGGTCAAGAAAACACTTGGTCAAATACTTACGGTAAGAAATTCTTCGAAGTACAAGACGGCGTAACAGAAACCAATCACGGCATCTTGGATTACCTTGTTGTAACTTCAAATCGCTGGTGGGCAAAACTACCAAACGACATCAAAGTACAATTACGTCAAATCATCACCGAAGTATCAGCAACACGTAACGCTGAATCTGCACGCGTAAATAATGATAACAAAAATAACATTATTGCTGCGGGTGGCGTAGTGCGTACTTTAACGCCTGAACAGCGTGAAGCTTGGGTTGTGAAGTTGAAACCAGTTTGGTCTAAATTCGAAAAAGACATCGGTAAAGACTTGATTAAGAAAGCGGTTGCTTCAAACCAGTAATTTCTTTATCGAAAAATAATACTTAGCGGCATAACCTCACTTCATCAATAAGTTATGCCGCCCTATAAATTGCACCTGAGATCAATGAAGGGAACCATTATGAATGCTGGGTTGTGGACGCGCGTAGGTAAGTTTACCGACAGCGTAGAAGAGCTGAACATTGCCTTATCCTTAGGGATCATGACAATGCTGACTTTTGCCAATGTTGTGTTTCGTTATCTATTTAATGACAATATTTTATGGGCATTAGAGCTAACCGTATTTCTATTTGCTTGGTTAGTGTTAGTCGGTGCGTCTTACGGCGTTAAAAAGCACTCGCATATTGGTGTCGATATATTAATTAACAGTGCCTCAGAAAAACTACGTAAATTTTATGCCGTGGTTGCGGTGGGTTTATGTTTACTGTTTTCCATTTTGTTATTTATTGGCTCATGGAATTATTGGTATCCGTTTGTTTCTGAAAGAGCATGGTATGAGACCGATGATATCCCTATGCCGGAAATGCTGCAGTTTCTCGCTGACTGGTTAAATGAAGGCGAACGTTATGAAAAACTGCCCCGCTTTATTCCTTATTTTGCGCTGCCACTCGGCACTGCATTACTGACATTTAGATTCTTACAACTGCTATGGCAAGTATTGAATAACCAGATAGATAGAGTTATTGCCAGTCATGAAGCAGAAGAAGCATTGGCTATGTTAGATCAAGATGACAAAAAGGATTAAGTTATGGTTTTAGCAGTATTGTTATTGATGATAATCGGCTTCATGATGTTTGGTGTGCCGATTGCTGTCTCACTCGGTCTATCGAGTATTATTTTCTTGCTACTTCATTCAGATGCCACGCTTGCATCAGTAGCTCAAACTTTATTTAATGCGTTCGCTGGTCACTACACGTTATTGGCGATCCCATTCTTCATCTTAGCATCGACCTTTATGTCAACGGGTGGTGTGGCGCAACGTATTATTCGTTTCGCCGTGGCTATCGTGGGCTGGTTCCCTGGTGGTCTAGCTATCGCATCGGTTGTGGCTTGTATGATGTTTGCAGCGCTATCTGGTTCGTCTCCGGCTACTGTTGTCGCTATTGGTAGTTTAGTTATCGCCGGTATGGTGAAAAATGGCTATACCAAAGAGTTTGCCGCGGGTGTTATTTGTAACGCAGGTACCTTAGGTATTTTGATCCCACCTTCAATCGTGATGGTTGTGTATGCTGCGGCGACAGATGTTTCTGTAGGGCGCATGTTCTTGGCAGGTGTGGTACCGGGGTTATTAGCCGGTGTAATGCTGATTGTCGCTATTTTAGTCACAGCAAAAGTGAAAAAACTACCAGCACAACCGTTCGTTGGTTGGGGTGAGGTATTTGCCTCTGCACGCGAAGCGTCTTGGGGTTTGATGCTAATTGTTATCATCCTTGGTGGTATCTACGGTGGTATTTTCACGCCAACCGAAGCCGCCGCTGTTGCCGCTGTTTACGCCTTCTTAATCGCTAACTTTGTCTACAAAGACATGGGGCCATTTGCTGATAAGAAAGACACGAAACCAGCAGTGATGAAAGCCTTCCATGTAATGTGTCATGCCGATACCAAGAAAGCGTTATTTGACGCCGGTAAGATGACCATTATGTTGCTGTTTATTGTTGCCAATGCGCTCATTTTGAAACACGTATTAACTGAAGAACGTATTCCGCAGATGATCACGGAAGTGATGTTAAGCGCAGGTCTTGGTCCAATTGCCTTCTTGATTGTTGTGAACGTTTTGCTGCTTATCGGTGGCCAATTCATGGAGCCGTCGGGTCTGTTAATTATCGTTGCGCCGTTGGTATTCCCAATTGCTTTAGAACTGGGTATTGACCCAATCCATCTCGGTATCATCATGGTGGTGAATATGGAGATCGGCATGATCACGCCGCCGGTGGGGCTGAACTTGTTTGTGACTTCTGGAGTCGCACATATGTCGATGATGCAGGTGGTGAAAGCGGTTATGCCTTGGGTGGCGTTGATGTTGGTATTCTTGATGGTCGTGACTTACGTACCTTCGGTTTCAACTTGGTTACCAACCATGCTGATGGGACCCGAACTCATTATTAAATAATTCTTAAGTATTGAGATCGCTTCTCCAGTAAATGATCTCATATTACTTATTGAAATACGACAATGGCCAGCATACGCTGGCCATTTTTTGTTTTAAAGCTCAACTCAGAGTAAGTAATGTTGCGTGAGGATTTAGACTTTTTTAGCAAAATATCTTTTTCATGGATGAAAAAGTTAAACTTTCTGGCTGTAGTCGATGATTGTATCTCGGTATAGAGAAAGTAAACGATCGCTTTCAACAGATACGCCAACATGTTGTGCTCTATTGCCTTGCCACTCATCATACATGAACTGACGTTTTTCGAATTTCTGTATTGTCATGCCTTCGGCTGGTCCATCTGTTACCACGCGAACAGGGCCTTCACGTAAGGTAAAGAGTGATGGGTCGATGACATAAGCGATAGCAGAAGGGTCGTGAACATGGCAGCCTTCTAAGCCGACTTTTTCTGAATAGAATTTAAGATAGAAGCGGCTAATGTCCCAGATAAACTGACCGACTTCTCCCGCATCATCTTTCAGTTCATCAAGGTATTTCTTAGTGAAGAAGCTCTGTTCAGTGACGTCTAAACCGATAATCACCACAGGCCAAGATGCGCTGAAGACTATATCTGCTGCGTGAGGGTCATCGTGGATGTTCGCTTCAGCGTAAGGCGTTACATTACCTCGGTGTTCATTCATACCGAACGCGCCGCCCATGATCACCACTTCTTTTACTAGCGTTACAATCTCCGGCGCTTCTTTGAGTGCGAGTGCAAGATTTGTCAAAGGTCCAACAGCGACGAGTGTTATCTCGCCGGGTTCAGCTCTTAACGCATCAATTATATATTGATGGGCTGGGCGAGGATCTGCTGTGACGTTTAATTGAGAGGGTGCTTTAACATCACCAAAGCCGGATTCACCATGCACCACTGTCGTTGCGCCAATAGGGTCTCGAACGAGTGGCTTATCAGCACCTTTAGCTACATCTGCCTGTAAATTGTATTTCTGTTTAAGGTAAAGGGCATTATGCGTGGCATTATCTATGGTGGCATTACCATAAACACAGGTAATGGCTTTAAGTTCGATCTCGGGATGCGCTTCAGCAAATATAATTGCCATCGCATCATCGATGCCCGGATCGGTATCAAGAATAATTTTCTTTGTCATACATACTGCTATTTGAGTTAGATAAGGCGCCTAAAATACCTGTGTCAGGAAAAGATAAACGTGATAAATGACTAATATTTTAGTTTTATACTCATTTATTACTGCACCTTATGTTTAGTTATAAATAGCTTTACTCAATAATTTTTTGGCTTTTTCAAGAGATACATGTGGTGCTATTACTGGGCTATCTATTCGCCAACCAAACTTAGTTTTACTCAGGTTAAAAGTAATAAGCTCTTGTTGTGACTGCTGTTTTGTTAAAGTTACACCATCAACATAAGCAGTTACTGTATATTGAACAATCGCTGTCGCGCTCAAGCCTGTAACATTAATACTATCGATTTTAAAATCATTTATAATTGTAAAATGGTCCCATCCAGATTCTTCCTCCCAACTTACATACTCTTTAATATTTGGATTTAATTGTAAGCGATTGCCATTAAAGTCAGCTAAGCAATATCCATGAATTTTATTATGTATATCTGCAGTTGTTTGCTGTTTATCCATAGTTGAACATCCCGTCATTACAATGAATACGGCTATGATTGAAAAGTGTCTGAACATAATGTTTATCCCTTAAACGCCTGCTTATCAATTTGGTGCTTTTGCATTTTATCGTATAAAGTTTTACGTGCAAGGTTAAGTTGATGCATGGTGTCTTTAATGCTGCCATTACAACTGGTTAAGGCCTGTTCTATTAAGATCTTTTCAAACGCTTCAACTTGCTCTGAAAGATTTTGAGCGATCTGCGGTTGTGGGGTATTGGCACTGGTTAATCCCATCAACTTACCTAACAAAATATAGCGCTCTGCTGCGTTTCTTAATTCGCGCACATTACCCGGCCAATCATGAGCGATCAGTGTTTGTAAATCTTGCGCTGGCAGCGCAGGGGCTGCTTTACTGTAACGAGCTGCTGCGACTAATAAAAAATGATGAAACAGGCTTGGAATATCTTCAAAACGTTGGCGTAGTGGAGGCAACTCTAGCGTGACAACATTAAGTCGATAGTACAGATCTTGGCGGAAAGTACCTGCTGCTGCGGCTTCTTTAAGGTCAACTTTTGTTGCGGCTATGATACGAATATCTAAAGCAATTTCTTTATTTGAGCCGATGCGCTCAAATTTACGCTCTTGTAAAATACGCAGTAATGTTATCTGTGCTTGCATTGGCATGGATTCGATTTCATCGAGAAACAGCGTGCCGCCTTGGGCATGTTCAAACTTACCGATACGTTTATCTGACGCGCCAGTGAATGCGCCTTTTTCATGACCGTATAATTCACTCTCGATGAGGCTCTCAGGTACTGCGCCACAGTTAATCGCAACAAAGTTGTGCATGCGGCGGCTGCTTTGCTCATGCAGCGAACGCGCAACTAATTCTTTACCCGTACCGGTTTCACCAAACAGTAAAATATCCGCTGGCGTATCGGCGATATGGCTGATCATTTCCCGTAGTTCAACAATCGCCTTAGTCGTGCCGATAATTCTAGGACCTAGTGTATCCTTGGCTTGCAGGGCTTTTTTTAGGGTCTTATTTTCTTCTGTGAGCATGCGCTTTTCTATAGCACGTTTTACCGAGTCGGTAAGTCGTGCGGAGGCAAATGGCTTTTCAATAAAGTCATAAGCACCATCATGCATAGCCTGCACCGCGAGAGAAATATCGCCATGACCGGTAATTAGAATAATTGGCAAATTTGGATCATTTTCGGCAAGTTTCACTAATAATTCGTGTCCCGATATTCCGGGTAAGCGAATATCAGTAATGATCACCAAGGGGGTTTCGGTTTCGAGTCTTTGCAATGCAGATTCGGCATCGGCAAAGCAAGCCACGCTGATATCTGCTAACTCTAATGTTTGCTGGTTGGCAATACGTAAATCATCTTCATCATCAATGAAAAAAACCTGACTCATTGGCTGTCCTATGCTAATTAGTTAATATTTTGGGGTCTTCAAATACCGGTAAATTTAAGCTGAAGCGCGCACCTGAATCGGCGGTGTTTTCGGCATTTATTTCACCGCGCAGGTTTTCCATGATCTTATGAGAAATAGATAAACCTAAGCCTAATCCAGTTTCTTTGGTCGTAAAGAAAGGAGCGAATAAATGCGGCAAGCTTGCTTCGCTAATCCCTATGCCTGAATCTTCTATTTGCACTGTGGCGAACTGTTCGCAACGCAGTAAATTAATTTGGATATGTTTTTTATCACAATCTTCAACGGCTTGGATAGCGTTGGAGAGTAAATTCACCAGCACTTGTTCTAATTGCACTTGGTCAGCGCTCACTTGCACGTCCAAGCTTTCATCTAAAAGATTGACGCTCACTTGCTTACTCTTTAACTGCGGTCTAACTAGCTCAATAGCCATATTGACCACAGCTAATAAGTGCATGGTTTGCAACTCGCCGCTGGATTTACGCGCAAAGACTTTTAGTTGTGAACTGATTTTGGCCATGCGCTCAGTGAGGTGAACGATACGATGAATGTTATCTTCGGCGTGCTGAGTTTGCTGACGCTGTAGAAATACCAACGCGTTATCGGCATAGCTGCGAATAGCCGCTAATGGATTATTTAATTCGTGGCTGATGCTGGCGGAAAGTTGCCCGAGCACGGCCAGCTTTGCCGCTTGAATTAGCTCTTTTTGAGTGTCGCGTAGAGTTTGCTCCATCTTCTGACGCTCGATTATTTCACTGTTTAAATCGGCTGTTCGGCGCTTTACTTCTTCTTTAAGATTGTCTTTGGCCTTGATGCGCATGACTTCTTTTTCTTTAGCGCGCAGGCTTTTATGAATAGATAAATTGAGTCTTACATTGAGCACCCAAAATAATGAGGAAAGCAGTAATACCGTTAGGAAAAGGTCTCTAAAAATGGGTGTGAGTGGTGTAAATACACGTACCGTCCAACCAGCACTGGGCATGGCTTTACTCATGGCTAAATAGTTACTTGGCAATAACGAGGATGTAGTGAGTTGTAACAGCGCTTGCTGCTCTTGCAGTGACCCTGAGAAATTAAGCGCAGCGATACTTTTGCCACCATAGCGACGACTATCATCTATTTGGCTTAGCTGAATAGCCGTTAACGGTTTCAAGCTGTGTAATAACCAAGATTTTTGATTGGAAATGAAGATGATATTGTCATCATCTGTGACCATGAAGTGGGATTTTTTACCGGTCCATTCTTTTTCTATTTGTGATAAATCCATCTTCACTACAATTACGCCGATTATTTTACCTTGTTGCTCTACAGGAGAAGAGAAGTAGTAACCGCGCTCGCCGGAAGTGGTACCAAGTGCAAAATAGCGGCCTTGTTTTCCCATGATGGCTTGTTGGAAATAAGGGCGGAAAGCAAAGTTCTTACCGACGAAAGTCTGGGCATTACGCCAGTTACTCGCGGCGATTGTGGTACCAGATAAGTCGATGAGATAAGTATCGGATGCTGCAATGGTGGCATTAACTCGGGCTAGATAACGGTTAGTGAGAGCACCCAATTGACGGTCATGTAAATTCGTTAATGTCGTGACGATGAGCTGCTGATCGAACAGTAATTTAGGAATGGCATTAAAGCGCTGCAATTGGCTTTGTAAATGGGTCGCGAATATATCGAGCTGCTGGTGGTTTTGGGTTGTTAAACGGGCATAGCCAGACTGCCACACCCAAGCTACTGATGCGATCAAGCTGACCAGATAAAATCCGATTAATACTTTCCGTGTACTTAACATTATACTCACCCCTTGGCATACAATAACGCAACATTGTTAATCTACCAACAATCGATGTGGACATTCATGATATGGAATGAAAATAGCTAATTATCAGGATTAAGTTGTTTATTTAATAGCTATTTTTAAGCTTTTATTCGATTTTAAATTACTGGGTTATCGGACATTGAACTTATAGAAATTTGTTATTGCTTTTGTGCTTACTTGTGCTTTGATATAGTAAGTTATTGGTTAAATATTAAGGGGATTGATTCTATTATGTTAGATTCGAAGGATAAATTGATTTTAGAATTACTGCAGCGCGATGCATCAATGGCTGTGGCGGATTTGGCGGAAAAAGTTAACCTAACTGTTTCACCTTGCTGGAAGCGTTTGAAACGACTGGAAGATAACGGCTATATTTTACGTCGAGTGGCGTTATTGAATCAGGAAAAGCTGGGGTTACATTTAACCGCGTTTGTGAATATTAAAACCCAGAATCACAGCGATGTTTGGTTTAAAAAGTTTGTTGCTAGCGTGATTGATTTTGCTGAAATCATTGATTTCTATCGTATGGCGGGTGAGTACGACTATATGATGAAAGTGCTCGTTAAAGATATGGCGGCGTTTGATGTGTTTTATAAACGCTTAGTTAACTGTGTCGATGGTTTGTCAGATGTGACTTCATCGTTTGCCATGGAAGGTTTAAAGAATACGACACAGTTACCAGTGAATTAGAGCTTAACTAAATCCTCAGCAATTTTCTTTGCGCTGTGTGGCGGTGCAAAGGCTGCCACATAATCCCCTTCAGGGTTTACTAGGTAAACGCGTGAAGAATGATTTATCAAATAGGTATCAGCTTGATCTGCTGGCAGCGGCGCGCTGTAAGGTACCGAAACATACTCACCGTTAGTGGCAAGGAATGTTTTCTGGTAAATAACGCCAAATTTCTGTGTTAATTTATTAATTTCACTGCTTTCGCCAGTAATGCCGATGAAGTCATCGTTATAAAACTTGGCATAACCACCCAACATATCGTTACTATCACGTTTAGGATCTACCGAGATAAACACCACTTGTGGCATTACTTTTCCGGCATCAGCCATTTGCTTAGAAACATTGTTGAGATTATATAACTCTGTTGGGCAAACGTCAGGGCAACTGCCGTAACCAAAAAACACGAGTGACCATTTATCTTTAAATTGACTATTAGTGAACTGCTGAGTATCGCCTAAATTAAATGTCGGTAAAGTGACGGCTTCAGGTAAAATATACGCCGTCGTAAAATCCGGTAATTTAGGTGTGTTAAGCATTTTATTTACTGTGATGCCAGCTACTAGGCTGACAGTAAATAGTGCACCGACTAATATGCCGCGAGATAATTTCATTCGTGTTCCTTAGCTAAAGAGTCTTAGTTGCTTTGCATGTCATCGTGTTTCATTTCTTTCATGCTCATTTTACTGTGATCCATCTTGCTATGGTCCATTTTCATGCCCATTTTTGAATTATCACGTTTAACTGGCATTTTAGCACTGAATTTTTCGCCGTTTGCAAGTGTGAATACTACATCGATATTTTGACCTGCTGGTACAATTTTTTCAGGTTGTAGCAACATGATGTGGTAGCTGCCGGGTTTGAATTTCAGTGTACTGTTGGCTTTTACAGTAATCTTTTGTTGTTTTTCCATTACCATCATGCCGTTTTTCTTTGATGATAAATGTAATTCACCGTAACCAAAACCTTCTGCTTCTACACCTACAAGATTAATGTCTTGGTTGTTGTGGTTCATTAGGTTGAAGAATGCTGCTTGTACTTTTGCTGCTGGTGGTGCTGCACGCACCCAAGAGTCCATCACCATTAGTTTGTCTGCGCTCGCAGCAAGTAGTTGGCTAGATGCAAGGAGTGACATTGCAGCAAGGCTTTTAATCATAGTGTGTTTCATTGTTTTTCCCTAAATTAACTAGTAGTTGTAAAAATAAATGGAATTAAATAGGCAGTGCCGGCAATGTCGATAGTGACATTAGCTTGCCATTGCATGTCACTTTGGCCACATAAGCCAAGTGAGGTTTCACCGGTAAATAGGTTATCTTCTGCCGCGGTTAACTTAACCGGAAAACCAGGCATCGCCATGTTGATACCGTCAATGGTAATGCTGGCAGATTTAATATCTTGGCCTCGAACTTCTAACGCGAGACTGGTCATGGGTTTGGCATTAAACGGTTTGATGGTGACATCAATCGTGTGTTGTTCATCTATGGCGACAGAGCAAATAGTTTGATTGACTTGGCAGTCTGCTACTTTAGCCAAGATCACTAAATTTGCATTGGTTTGTGGCTGATAAAATAAATAAGCATAAGCCAGTGCAGCGGCGCATAGCACACTAAAACCTGTAGTTAACCATTTTTTCATGGGACAACTCTTCGACAATTGATAATATAATTTATTGATTGTAATAAAAAACCAAGTGATTTAATACACTTGGTACAGGCTGGTTGAGCTGGGTTGGGCTGTCGTATTTATAGCAAGACTACTCGCCATTACAATATAGCAATCACAATCGTTAAAACAGTTAACTAACGGTAATGCTTGCCCACGCTGCTATCAACATCATGCATACAGTTACAATCGCTTTTATTTTCATATCATTGGCCATATTCAGGTCCTCGCTACGTCATAGATGGATATTGTAATTCAAAATAAGTATACCCTTTGAGAGTTAGTTATTACCACTATAATCATTACGGTAGCTGGAAGCTTTTGACAATTATGCGATCTGGAATTCAACTTGATAAAAATGACTTAAGAAACTGACATTTATCATTTTTACCAAGTTAGACTGTAATGAGACTGCACTAGACCCGATGAGTATGTTTGTGACGTGAGTAAAGTTAAATTGAGCTGAGGCAGAGGGGCTGAGAATAACCGAATACCTTGGCCAAGCAGGACCGGCACGGTGGAAATGATCATTTCATCGACCAGATCTAAGCGTAATAGTGAGTCTGCTAAATCGGCACCACCGAGTAGCCAAATGTTGCCTTTGGCTTCGGATTTTAATTGCTTGATAGTATGGGCAGGATCGGTAACAAATGTGACGCTGTCATGCACCATCGATATTGGGCTATGGCTAGCGACAAAACAGCGCTTACCAGCATAAGGCCATTTGCCAAAATGGTTAATGACCTCAAAAGAGCGATTTCCCATGAGGATGCTATCAATGTTGCCGATAAAATCTTGATAACCGTAGTCTTCATCTTCTTGTTTGATTGCGCCTAACCAAGACAAATCATGGTCTGGTTTAGCAATGTAGCCATCAAGGCTGGTAGCAATATACAAGATTACTTTTGACATAGAATCACTCCTTAAATGCAATTAACCCAATTGAGACGTATTAATCTAGTTGAGACATGTTAACTCAGTAGTTGCTCTAAATCAGTTTGAGAAGGGGCAAACCAGTATGCACCTGTAACAGCATCTGAATAATCGATGAGACGATCGGTTACACCGTCAGGAATACCGTACATACGTTGCAGCTGAGTTGCGAAACGTTGTTGTTCACAGGCGAATGCTAAAAAGTATAGTCCGTGTTCAGAAGCGTTACCAAACGGTGAGCTACGACGATAGATTTTCATGCCTGAAACATCGGTGCGCGAAACGTGAGAATTGGCTGGCATAGCATCACCTTCTAATTCAACATCTTCGACCTTAGTTCGACCAACAACGGCCTCCTGTTCTGGTACTGGCATCTTATTAAAACCTTTGAGATCGTGGCACCATTTTTGTGATAATACATAAGCACCGCCAGCACCCGGTTGACCTTCTGGGATCAAGGCGGCTAGTTGGCGAGCATCTTCTTTAGGATTGGCTGTGCCATCTACAAAGCCGATTAGATCACGATTATCACGGTATTGGAAACCAGAGATATCCAATTGCGTTTCAGCAATTTTTGCTAAGGATTGTTGAATATGCAGGGCTTGTTCAAAGGTGAGGCTTGCATCTTTACTGTGGATCCAAAACAGTAATTCGCCTTGAGTGGCTTTGGCTTTCTTACCATGTGGACTGTTAATTTCACTGAATTCTTGAAAGTCAGATAATTCAATATGGGGTAATAAGGTATTTTTAGCACTCGGGCCTAATGCTGTCACCACGTGCACACTTGAATCGACTTTTTGCGTTGCCAGTTTTAGTGCGGTTTGAATATCAGTTAAATATACGTCTTGCTTGAAGGTATATTCGAGGTGATGAAAGCTACTTGATTGCTCGGCGAAGATACTGGTTTGCGGTTGAGTCATGTCAACTCCTATGAAAGACAACGGCTAATTCATCGAAATAAATTAGCCGTAAAACTAATGAAAAGTTAGATAGCTTGGGTCGCTTGTTCTAACCAAGCTAAATCACTGCCTGTTAGCGACGCTGATATTTTTGCTTTAACTTCTACATGATAACTGTTGATCCAGTTAACTTCGTCTTTAGTGAGTAAGCTTTGCTCGATAAGGCGTAAATCAAACGGCACTAACGTCAGTGTTTCGAATTGATAGAAAGTTTTGCCGTCATGGCCGTTACCTTTCTCAACGACATAGATAAGGTTTTCACAACGAATACCGTATTCATCTTGCTTGTAGTAACCCGGCTCGTTAGAAACTACCATGCCTGGTTCTAGCGCTACCGCATTGGCATTTTTAGCGATGCGTTGCGGGCCTTCATGCACGTTAAGGAAACATCCAACACCATGGCCTGTGCCATGATCGTAATCGTAACCTTGCTGCCATAAGAACTGACGCGCGAGTGAATCAAGTTGAGCGCCATTAGTGCCTGCAGGGAATTTCATTTGCGCTAGAGCAATATGACCTTTCAGTACCAGAGTAAACATTTTTTTATGTTCAGCACTTGGCGTACCGATAGCGACAGTTCGAGTAATATCTGTAGTGCCGTCAAGGTATTGAGCGCCTGAATCAACCAGATAAATACTGTCCATTGGCAACATTGCTGGCGTGCCGTTCATGTGATTGTAATGACACATTGCAGCATTAGAGCCTGCTGCTGAAATTGTATCGAAACTTAATTCAACGTAGTTTTCATTACTTGCGCGAAACTCGGTTAATTTATCGGATAAGAAACCTTCGTCGTATAAATTGCCTTGGGCAACTTCGGCTTCAAGCCACGCTAAGAAGCGTATTTCAGATGCTGCATCACGGATGTGTGCTTGTTGCATACCGAAAAGCTCTGTACTGTTTTTACAGGCTTTTGGCGTTGCTACTGGATCTAAACCAGCAATCAAAGTGGCACCTGAAGTTTGTGCTGTTAGTTGACTAAATGCGTTAGAGGTTTCTGGGTCAGCTAAGACGTTTAAGCCTTGTTTACCAAGGTTTTTATATGTTGCTGTAGCCTCTGCTTCGGCAACAATGGTCACTCCTGCACCTACGTGCTGGGCAAAACCGGCTGGGATCTTGGCAGGATCAGTGAAGAAGGTCATTGAACCATCTTTCATTAATACCGCGCTACCTAGGATGACGCAGAAGCAATGAATGTCTTTACCACGAATATTCAGTAACCAAGCAATTGAATCTAGCGCGCTAATAATGGCAGCGTCCGCACCTTGCTTAGCAATGTCGGCACCGATTTGTTGGCGTTTTTCTAGGCTTGATAAACCTGTGTATTTTTGCTCAAGCAGTAAGCCCATGTTTTGAGTTGGCTGTGGACGATCTGCCCAGCTGAGGTCAACAGGGTTTTGGTCAACGGCAACCAAGTTCATGTGCTGCTCTGTCAGTGTCGCTAAGCTATCTTGGTACCAATTTAGATTATGCACTTTAGCATCGAAGCCTACATTGGCATCTGCTGGTAATTGCTCGCTTAACCACGCCATGTGTGGCGTATCTACAAGATGATAAAACTCAAAACATTCAGCGTTAACTTGTTGTTTAACTTGAATGGTGTAACGGCCATCGGTAAAGATCGCAGCGCGATCTTTTAAAATAATAACAGTACCAGCAGAACCTGTGAAATCACTACACCAGAGTAGGCGTTGGTTGTGTTCTGGTACGTATTCGCCTAAGTACTCATCGGCACGAGGAACAATGAATGCATCGAGATTGGCCGCTGCCATATGTTGGCGAATGGCGGTAAGTTTTTGTGCGATTGTTTGAGTCATTGTGCTATCCATATTGAGATGACATGTGGAGTCGAGATTTATTACCACAAACATTAACCCGTTGGAGCTATATTTGGCAATAGTAACTCGGGGATATCGTGACATTTCCAGTAATTTAGCTAGCGATTGACCACAATATTGCAGTTTAATGCTGAAATACGGTGGTCAAAAACAACCGATATAGAAGGCTTGATTCTGCTTCATTTAGCCGTGCAAATGAAGCTTTATCACTAGGTTGTTAGGATTTAACTGTTGCGGTTTTTCGCCACTTGATTTGTTGCAAGATCAAACCGAATATAATCACGACCAAGCCGACAAAGGTACTTGGGTGAATTGCTTCTCCGACAATCGCGTTTAATAAAAACAGCGAAATAAATGGCGAAATAAAAATAAGATTACTCACCTGTGCGGTATTGGTGGCTAGCTTAATAGCCATTAACCATAATACAAAAGCCAAGCCCATTTCAAACAACCCAATATAGATAGCGCCTAATACGCCAGCCATGGAGTTAAAGTTAAAGTCGGCCATAATGGCAGTGGCGATAATAGTGAAAGGTAAACTTAATAGGAAACCGAGTAACAAGCTAACAATCGGGTCGTTATTGTTCTTGGCATTGATGATCCAATAACTTGCCCAAATCAACGTGCTTAACAATGCAAAAACAACGCCGGCAGGGTTTTCAAAATTCAATCCTAATACATCGCCTTTAGTCGCAATAATTAAAGCTCCGGTATAACTGAGTAAGATCGCCACCCAGTCTTGCTTACGGATTTTTTGACCTAAAAACGGCACTGATAATAACGTCAGGCTGATCGCCCAAGTATAATTCAGCGCCTGTGCTTGGGATGCTGGCAATAGGTCGTAGGCTTTGAATAAGACTAAATAATATAGAAACGGGTTAATAATGCCTAGGGTGAGATAAAATAGCGGTTGCTTGCAAAAATACTGGCTTAATAACGGTAGTTTTCTTTGATAAGCGGCAATAGCAAACAGCAGGACAACGCTGGTAAGAGACGCTAATAATACCATTTGGATGGGCTCGAAATGGCTAAGTGTCAATTTAAATGCGGAAGCGACGGTAGACCAAAGCAATACCGTGATAAAGCCAAACATCATGGCCTTTTTTTGATTTTTCATGACAGTTATTCTTAACGTTAAAAACACAGGAAACCTAGTGTAATCGGCTAATGATTACAGATCTAGGTGTTCCTGTGTTAGATTGGTTTATAATGCGTATTCTTTGGCTACATCAGATAATTTCACTGCCACATCAAGCAAGTTATGCGCAGATTGATTTGCGCCTGTTGCAACAGTGCGAGCTGAATCTGCACCCGTTGCGACATTTTCCACGTTACGGTCCATCTCTTCTGAAGCAACACTTTGTTCTTCAATAGAACGAGTAATTTGCTCATTAATTTCTACAATTTTATCTACCGATGCGGTGATGGCTTCAAAGGTGCTTGATGCTTCTTGGGCTTGTTGAACCCCCATTTTTGCTTGCTCGCGACCCGTATTCATTACTTTTACCGATTCTTTCGCACCAGACTGAACCCGCTCAATCATGGTTTGGATTTCATTGGTAGATTGCTGAGTACGGCTTGCTAATGTGCGTACTTCATCGGCAACCACGGCAAAACCGCGGCCTTGTTCGCCAGCTCGTGCGGCTTCGATCGCTGCGTTTAAAGCGAGTAGGTTGGTTTGGTCTGCAATGCTTTTAATTACTTCGACAACACCACCAATATCGGCGCAATGCGCATCGAGTTTTTGGATGGTATTACTTGAACTTTCAACTTCGACGGCAATCGCATTGATCGCCACAATGGTTTGGTCGACAACTTGTTTACCTTCTTGTACTGCACGTTCGGCATCATGAGTTGCCATCGTCGCATCATTGGCATTAACAGCCATTTCGGTTGAAGTTGCTGCCATCTGTTTGATCGCCGCAGCAATTTGATGAGTTTCAGATTGCTGGTCGGTAATGGTGGTTTCAGCCGAACTGGTTTTATCTTGAATATCTTTAACTGATTCACTGACGTCGCTAGCACTGCTATTGAGCTGTTGCACTAGTTTTCGCATGTTATCAATGGTGCTGTTGTAGTGGCGAGCGATAACGGCGAGTTCGTCATTACTGACGATATTCACACAAGCGGATAAATCACCTTTCGACACTTTTTGCGCTACGTCACTGATGTTATTAATGGTTTCAGTGAGTGAGATATAGATACTAATGAGGATGATAATACAGACCACGAATAACGCGATCAAGATACTGTAGAACATATACAGCTCTTGCTGCTTGGCAATTAAACGGTTGTTAATTTCTTGGCCGAGCAAGCTATAAGCGCTGTTATATAAGTTACCTACGGCGCCGCCGATGTTACTCGCCATTGAATATAATTCCGACGGGTCAATCTTGATCTCACCGGTAGTGGTATTGATTAACTTGGTATCGAGCAACTTATCCAATAACGCCATTTCTTGATTAACAGTATTAAGCTTATGAGTAAATTCTGGTGTCGATGCTGGTAAGATCACTAATAATGCGGCGATATCAGCTTGGGTTGCAGAAAGGCTAATTTTAAGCTGGTCTATACGGCGGCTAATATCATTAAAGCTGATGGCGGTAAATTCTTCTGCGGCGGCAGTTTCTGCGGCCTTGTCTGTCACTTGGTAAGTGTAATCGAGTAATAGCGGTAATTGTGTCTGGGTTAAACTAACCAGATAATAGCTACTTAAATTAGAATCGAATAGGAGTTTACTTTCACTGTTAATCTGACGAGTCGCAATTCGCAAGTTTTCTAACATTAAGTCAATGTTATAAAAGACATCTTCTGGTAGTAGGAAATCGCTATCGGCTCTTAGTTGATCCCAGTTTTTCACTATTTTTTCAAAACTCGGCAAGTTGTTTTGATTATTGCGTTGATAAGTTTGATAGAAGTTGTTTGAAATTTTCTCTGCAAAAGCTTGCGCTGCGGCAATATTGTCATCGCCCGGTTCTAATTCGGCTGTTTCTTGGCTTAATAAATGCCGATAAGCAATGAAGGATTCAGCTATATTGGGGATACCAGATAACTCGTCATAACCCCGTAGTTCAGATTCCGCAAAAGCGATATCTTCTTGGGTTTGAGAGATTATTTGAAAAGAAAAAAAGATGATTGGTGTGGCAAGTAGTAGTATCACTAAACCGAATTTCTTTTGAAAAGATAACCGGCCAATTAAGTAAGTGATTGGCTGTAATACTGTGCCCATAAAAATATCCTTATCAATATGGTGAGGGAGTTGCTTGGAGGTATGGTTAAGTAACTCATGCCAACGCATGAACAATATATCCAGTTGTTGAATAAATGTTAAGTATTTTGTGTGCGTATTTAGCAGGGGAGCAGTGGTTTCGTGATCTGGATAGCGGGTGTGCGGTTATTATTACGGTTTTTATTTCCACAGAGTGTTTCTTCATTTGTGAAACTTTGTAAGTCCTCAATCGCGACCATAAGCACTATGACTAAAAGAATAATCGTTATTTCATCACAGCTATCACCACTGATTTACATCCCTAGTGTGGCTTAGGTATTAAACTTGAATAGAGATTGTTAGCTGTTTCGTACTATGGTTGTGGTTAGATTGGAATCAAACGGTCCACTTTCAAGTTGTTGTATTTAATGTTTTTTATGAGTATCAGGTGGTGGTTTCAACAAAACCATGTACAATTCGATGGTTCTATAAAGTATAATATGGAAATGATAACGTTGAAAAAAATAAGCTTACTATCAATGGCAATGGCACTCAGTATTTCTGGCTGTGGAAGCGATAGCGATAGCAATAGAAATGATGGTTACGGCGGTGGGGCTAAGCTTACAGAGCAATTTGTTCGTAGCACTATCGGCGATATTACAGCTAGTTCAAGTGTTACCGTTCAGGAGAGCGATACGCTGCCAGATATGACAAACGAGAATGCTAATTATTGGGATTGTAATTCTATAGGGGGGTTGTGTGCATATGAACCTTCAAATGGTGTTGCTCAGGAAGATGGCCTGAAGCGTTATAGTATTTCTGCTGATGACCTGGCAATCAATAGCATCCCTGTATATTACTGGAATGAAGATGGTTCAGACCGCAAAGATCCACGATTCATGTACGCTATGGAGCAAATTCAGAAAATTATCTTACCCAAAGGTAAGGTGTCTGATATATTCGACATCAGGGGTATGGCTGATATACCTACTGTAGAGTTCTGGAGTCCAGATTATTCAAACTTGCCAACGGAAGGTGGAATCATTTTCTCTGTTGGTACAGCAGGAAATCATGGCAACGTGGGTGTTGCACCACACTCTCAGCAGATTTATAACTCTATGATTGATCATAATAACATCATTCTAGGTGATAAGGGTTGGGTTTGGTTAAACCTTGATAACCCTGAAGGTACGAAGATTGCCTCTAACGAAGTTGCTGTTCATGAATTTGCACATATTTTCTTTGCTGGCCATATGGAGAACAGGTACGATGATGGTAAAGGGAATTCTTACACCGTGACAGACGGTCACTTCGATGGTTTCGGTATCCATGGTGCATTCGATGAACGCGCTGAAGCCGTTCTCCGAGCTATGTACACTAACCCTGCTGGCACTACAAAAGAGAATTTAGTTATCCAGCTATGATAAGGATACCCAAATTATTCTCACCAGAACAGTACCAACTGCTAACTTATAGACGTTCGATGTCAGGGCTTTCACTGCTGTAGCGCCTATATTAGCCATAAAAAATCCTCAAAAAAGTTAAGCCTTTAATGAGGGTAGTTCAGTTTTCCAGACTATGAAAATCTACAGTTTAGTTTTCCATAAAAAGATCTACATAGTAACAAACTCTTCTGAGCCTGTTGGATGAATAGCGACAACGCTATCGAAATCTGCTTTGGTTGCGCCCATCTTCATAGCAACACCAAAACCTTGGATCATTTCGTCGACAGTAAAGCCGATTGCGTGTAGTCCTACAACAGTCTCTTCTTCACCTGCGCAGATTAATTTCATTTTGCATGGTTGGCGATGAGACGTTACTGCCGTATACATAGCGGTAAAGCCAGATTGATAAACGGTAATATTGTCTTCGCCGTATTGTGCGATGGCTTCAGGTTCAGTTAAACCAATCGTACCGATTGGTGGGTGGCTAAATACTACGGTTGGGATAAGTGCATAATCCATTTTCGCGTTAGTTTTATTATTAAATAAACGCTCAGATAATTGACGACCCGCTTTAACAGCAACAGGAGTTAGCTCTACGCCACCTTCCATAATGTCACCGACACAATAGATACCATCAACATTAGTATTTTGATATTCATCTACTTTAATATAACCATGCTCATTGGTTTCAACACCTGTCACTGCAAGGTTAATCTTATCTGTAGAAGGATGACGACCAATCGCCCAAATTAGCGTATCAACATTTTGTGACTCGCCGTTCTCAAGGTGTAATGTTAATGAGCCATCCGCTTCTTTTACTACTTCTTTTGGTGTCGAATGAGTATGTAGTGTTGGGCCTTCATCAGCCATGATGCCAACCAGTGTTTCAACAATGGCTGGATCAAAACTACGTAGTGGAGACTCTTTACGCACAAACAGATGAGTTTCGCTGCCTAAACCGTTTAATACACCAGCAAGCTCAACAGCAATATAACCAGCGCCGATAACCGCAACACGTTTTGGTTGCGTTGTTAGTTCAAAGAAACCATTAGAATCGATACCGTGTTCAGCACCTGGTACATTAGGAATAGTCGGTGCGCCGCCCGTTGCAACCAGAATATGATCGGCTGTGTATTCTTGACCGTTTACTGTGACGGTATTTTTATTAACAAATTTAGCGAAGCCTTTGATCACAGTAACGTCGTTATTGCCTAATACATTATCATAAGAAGTATGAATACGGCTTATATAAGCTTCTCGAGCTGCAACTAACTTGCCCCAATCCAAGCCTTTATTGACGACATCAAAGCCATAATCTTGTGCGTAAAGGTGCATTGCTTCTGCGATCTGAGCACCATGCCACATGACTTTCTTAGGCACGCAGCCAACATTTACACAAGTGCCACCTAAAGCGTTGGCTTCGATGATTGCAACTTTCTTTCCGTACATAGCTGCACGATTTGCTGATGCAATGCCGCCACTACCGCCGCCGATAGCAATATAATCAAAATGCTGTGACATATTTATGAGTCCTTGAGTAAATTTAATTTAGAATTGTCGATCAGTTTAAACTGAATTAAGTCATTTTATTAGTAGATAAAGCCATTCGTTATCATAACTTTTACCTATCAATCAAAAAATTAGCTTTTAATCGAAGTTAGCACATATAGTTTAGCTAACCTTGATATTTTAGTTTTTAAGCCTCATTAATCATTAATACAAACACTAATAGGATCCTGCTATGACCAACCCGCTTTTGACCATGACTGGTTTACCGCCGTTCGCCAGTATTAAACCTGAGCATATAGTGCCTGCCATTACACAAGCTATTACTGATTGTGAAACTGTAACGGATGAAATTTTACAACAAGATGGCCCATTCACTTGGGACAATTTAATTGTGCCTCTGGAAGAAAGCGAAGATCGTTTGGGGCGAATTTGGTCGCCTATTGGTCATTTAAATGCGGTAGTGAGCAGTGATGAACTACGTGAAGCTCATGATGCGTGTTTACCTTTGTTATCTGAGTATTCAACCAAGCTAGGTCAAAACGAAGTTTTGTTTGCAGCTTATGAAGCTGTGCATCAATCAGCTGAGTTTTCGACGTTATCGCCAGCGCAGCAGAAAGTTATTACCAATGCGTTACGTGACTTCCGTTTATCTGGCATTGGCTTAGAAGCTGATAGCAAAGTTCGCTACGGTGAAATTCGTAAACGTATGTCAGAGCTGACTTCAACATTCAGTAATAATGTAATGGATGCGACCTTAGGTTGGCAGAAACAAATAGATGATGTGGGGTTACTATCTGGGTTACCGGCATCGGCAATTGCAGCAGCAAAAGCGACCGCGGAAAGTAAAGGCTTATCCGGCTATTTATTTACTTTAGATTTTCCGAGTTACTTACCTGTGATGACTTATGCTGATAACCAAGAACTGCGTCGTGAAGTCTACGAAGCATTTTGTACTCGCGCATCGGATAGGGGACCGAATGCCGGTAAATGGGATAACTCGGCAATTATGGACGAGATCGTGAGTTTGCGTCATGAATTAGCGCAAATATTAGGGTTTGATAACTTTGCTGAAAAATCATTAGCGACCAAAATGGCAGAAGATCCTGCGCAGGTTATTGAGTTTTTAACTGATCTAGCTGATAAGTCGGTAGGCCAAGCACGCAGTGAACTACAAGAAATTCGTGATTTTGCTAAAACGCAGTTTAACGCTGAGAATTTGCAAGCGTGGGATATGACTTTCTATGCTGAGAAGTTAAAACAAGATAAATACACCATTTCAGATGAAGAACTACGTCCGTATTTCCCTGAAGATCGTGTTGTAAAAGGCATGTTTGAAGTGGTTAAGCGTTTATTCGGTCTGACTATTATCGAAGAGCTTGGTAAAGAGTCATGGCACAGTGATGTGCGTTTCTTTGAAATATTTGATAACGATGGCGAGTTACGCGGTAGTTTCTATCTTGATCTTTATGCGCGTGAGCATAAACGTGGCGGCGCTTGGATGAATGACTGTTTAGGTCATCGCGTTAAAGCCAATGGTGAAGTACAAAAACCAGTGGCGTATTTGACGTGTAACTTTAATAAACCAGTGGGCGATACGCCGGCATTATTTACGCATAATGAAGTAACTACCTTGTTCCATGAATTTGGCCATGGTTTACAACACATGTTAACGCGCGTTATTCCTGCTGCTGTTGCTGGTATTAATGGGGTGCCATGGGATGCTGTGGAATTACCAAGTCAGTTTATGGAAAACTGGTGTTGGCAAGAGGAAGCGTTAGCTTTCATTTCAGGCCATTTTGAAACTGATGAGCCACTGCCAAAAGAGATGTTAGATAAATTATTAGCAGCGAAAAACTATAACTCAGCGATGGGTATGTTGCGCCAGTTAGAATTTAGTCTGTTTGATTTCCGTATGCACATGGAATATCAAGTAGATCAGGGCGCTAATATCCAGGGTATATTAAATCAAGTACGTGAAAAAGTAGCGGTGCTGCCAGCGCCTGAGTTTAACCGTTTTCAACATGCTTTCTCACACATCTTTGCTGGTGGTTATAGCGCGGGTTACTACAGCTACAAATGGGCTGAAGTATTATCTGCGGATGCATTTTCTCGTTTTGAAGACGAAGGTATCTTCAATCCAGAAACCGGAGAATCGTTTATGCAAAATATTCTTGAAACGGGTGGCAGTGAAACGCCAATGGCATTGTTTGAAACCTTCCGTGGCAGAAAGCCAAATATTGACGCGCTACTGCGTCACTCTGGTATTTGCTAAGTCAGTTTAAAGTTACCCCTTTGTGACTGGTTTTTAGTTGCAAAGGGATTTTTACAGTGAAAAGTAGAATTTAGTGGTGAATTTCACTGTCTTGATACATTTCACTGTAATGTTCAGAGGAAAGCATTAATATAGTTGATTATTTCTATCGTAATACTGACTTAGATAATAATTACTTTAGAGCACCTTGAACTTAGACGTATGGTTGGCAGTTTGAACCTTAATAATATGAGCACTCAACAACATTGGTCTTCTCATTATCTCGATCAATTTGTAACCAATTTAGCATCGCTATTACGCGTTGATACTGTTTATGTAAGTCAGTTTAATCATTCGACTAACACATTTTCAGTGCTGTCAAATATGGCGAGAGGCGTACTGAATGCCGAGCAGGATATTGATTTTGATTCATTACTTTGCCGTGAAACTTATCGATTGGGAGCATTAGAATATAATGACAACTTGCTGGATGCGTTTCCTGACCAGCTAATTCTTCGAGATTGGCTAGTTCAATCTTATATTGGTATTCAATTGAAAAA
>Ga0105355_10000642_pt1 | contig 32095 bp, 31 predicted proteins | sample GOMGulsemesocosm_2_FD_83508 | JGI IMG/M metagenome (GOLD analysis project Ga0105355, IMG submission 83508) | Methane-oxidizing microbial communities from mesocosms in the Gulf of Mexico - GOM9C Gulf of Mexico | ecosystem: Environmental > Aquatic > Marine > Cold seeps | place: Gulf of Mexico...
AATGCCGCGGTGCCAGGGCAGGAAATTAGTTCCAGACATTTCCTAAGTACGCACATCCGTGTGCGCACAGAGTTTTTGTTCCAGACAAACTCTAAGTGCTGCCTTCCTTGGCAGCAATGGCAAAGAGCGGTGATGGTCTAACGCTTACTCGGCCGGTATGCCATGTTGTTTCATCTGGGTGATGACGTGCTCAGGAATAGGCTCGCTGGTTTTTTCTTTATGACAAAAATGGACCATGGTGGCGGTTCCGCTCACTGTTTTAACCCCATTTTGCCAACACTCCTGATAGGCATCAAATGAGCTCTTACCGATACGGCTAATAAATGTGCGAATCTCAACGTCGGTGCCAAATAATGTTTCGGCGTGGAAGCTAACATTGAACGAGGCCAAAATAAGTTTCCAGTTTTGGGGATCCATGTCCGGATTGAACAGGCGAAAAATTGAGTCTCGTGACGCCTCAAACCACATTGGCAGTACGGTGTTATTGATATGGCCTAATGCATCGGTTTCTAAAAAGCGCGGACTAATGATATTGGTAAACATGCTGTGCTCCAGTAAAACGGTTGTTTGAAAGTCATTTGCATTTAATCTAACAAAAAAACTGTGGATATAATAGATTTGGCGCTAGAATCAAACAAATTTCCATCAATAGATTCTCATACCGTGAAAAAATTTGCTCAATTTGTTAACGATTTAGGCACTTATGCCACGCAACGTAAGCAACGTCAGTTAGTGATGATCTGTGGCGAACAAACATGGGCTATTGAGTTATTAGGGCAAACATTAGCGCTAGAGACGTGTTTATGGCTTGGCCAAGGCATGGATTCCGTTGGCGTACCAATGAGCAAGACAAGCAGTGTTTTAGGGCGAGAATATAAGAGTCTGGTGTTTAATGCCTATAGTGGTTTTAACCCCGATGCCTTCGGTCAGTGTGTTGGCACATTGGCAGGTGGAGGTTTGTGTTTTATTATTGCACCGCCGTTGTCAGCATGGGCTGACTATGATGATCCAGACTATTTACGCTACCTCGCCAGCCCTGCGCAACAGGGACAAAACAATAATTATTTTATCACCAGACTGATCGGTCTCATTGAGCAAGACCAGCGGTGTGTTGTGGTGGATCAGCGCTTCGAGCTTCCGCCGATCCCATCGGGCGCTAAGTTGACAGATGAGATAACTAATCTCTTTGCAGAACAAGAGCAGGCCGTCACCCAAATTATTAAGACCGTTACTGGCCATCGCCGTCGACCCTTAGTGATCACTGCCGATCGGGGACGTGGTAAATCGAGCGCGTTAGGCATTGCTGCGGCGCAATTGCTCAAGAGCAAGCTTACTGATATTACGGTTACAGCGCCCAAGGGAGCCGCGCTAGAGAGTTTATTTAAGCATGCCATGCTATCGCTAGATGGGGCGATGCTTGATAAGTACGTGCTGCACTGGCAGGGTAAAACAATTCGCTTCCTACCACCCGATGAGCTTGTTCAACAACTCCCCGACTGTGAATTACTGTTGGTCGATGAAGCCGCTGCCATTCCAACGCCGATGCTAACTCAACTGGCCAAGCATTACTCAAGAATCGTATTTTCCACCACCGTACATGGCTATGAGGGTACCGGACGTGGTTTTGCCTTACGCTTTCTCAAGACGTTAACTACTTTATCCCCAGATTGGCGTGCCTGTGAATTAGTCCAGCCGATCCGTTGGGCTGGAGATGATCCACTCGAACAGCTAAGTAATGCCATGTTAGGGCTTGATGCAAAAGCAGTGAATCTTAATTCATCTCTTGGTGTGATACAGCCTAATCAACTTTCTTTGGTTGAGTTAAGCCAGCGTCAGCTACTCGATGACAGCGCTTTACTTGCGCAAGTTTTTGGTTTGTTAGTGCTTGCTCACTATCAGACTAAGCCCAGTGATTTTAGGCAGTTGTTAGATGCGCCACAGCTAACTGTGTTTGCCGCGCTTAATGATAACAAGGTGGTGGCTGTTGCGCTCGTGTTGCAAGAGGGGCAATTGAATGAGCGCTTGTGCCAAGAGATTGCGCAGGGTAAACGTCGACTGCGTGGTCACCTATTGCCCCAATCGTTGTTAGCGCAAGTCGGTTTAGCAGGCGCTGGCAATAAACGCTATGCTAGGATTATGCGTATCGCGGTGCACCCTCAATTGCAGCAAGGTGGGATTGGGCTCGCTCTTGAACGCTTTATTGTTGGCTGGGCGCAACAGCAGGGACTGGATTATATTGGCGCGAGCTTTGGTGCAACAGCATCACTGACTCAGTTTTGGCTGACCTGTGGTTATACGCCGTTGCGTGTCGGGTTAACCAAAGACCAAGCCAGCGGTACGCATTCGCTGTTGGTGCTTAAATCATTGCGCCAGCAAGGCGTGGAGAGTGACTTTATTGTCTGTGCTAGGAGCATGTTCGCCGGGGCGCTACGCTACAGTCTCGCCAGTGATTTTAGCGCGCTTGAGCCGAACTTAGTGATGTTGTTGCTCAATAGCTTACCCGCGGTCGGAGAGCTTAACGTTGTTGAAGAAAGCAATGTCGCCAATTATATCCAGAGCGATAGACCGTTGGAGCAAATTGATTATCTATTGGAGAAACTTATTTGGCAGCAGCCACAGCGATTGACCAATTTAGATGATCGACAACGGCAGGTGGTGATTAGGAAGGTGTTACAGCGTCATGATTGGTCGCAGTTAGCCATGAACCTTGATTTTACCGGGAAAAAACAAGTTAAAGCGCAGTTAAAACAAACGATAAGCGAGATGTTTGGCCGCCATAAAGATGATGGTAAATAGCTAAACTTAAAAAATCGCATATTTAACTTGCACAAATATTCAAACGGTTGTTTAATTCACCTAGTCGTGTGATTAAATAGCCGATTGTTAAAACTAGCCTAAAGAGCAGTGAACAACAACCTATTTTTTCTAACAAAATATATAATAATTAAGTGATTGCAATGAGTGAGGAGCAGAATATGGAACGTGAATCGATGGAATTTGACGTCGTTATCGTTGGTGCCGGTCCTGCGGGATTATCAGCAGCCTGTCGATTGATGCAGGCAGCGAAAGAGAAAGAGCAGGAAATTACCGTTTGTGTGGTTGAAAAAGGCTCAGAAGTTGGTGCCCATATTCTCTCTGGTGCGGTGTTTGAACCTAAGGCGCTGGACGAACTGTTTCCTAACTGGAAAGAACTTGGTGCACCATTGCATACCGAAGTGCAAGGGGATGATATCTTTTTGCTCGGCAGCGAGACTAAAGGTACTAAAATTCCTAACATGTTTGTGCCTAAAACCATGCACAACGAAGGTAATTACATTATCAGCCTGGGCAACTTATGTCGTTGGTTGGCAGAGCAAGCAGAGAATTTAGGGGTCGAAATTTTCCCTGGTTTTGCTGCGGCCGAAACCTTGTATCATGAAGATGGTGCGGTGAAAGGCATTCTGATTGGTGACATGGGTCTTACCGAAGCGGGTGAACAAAAAGATTCGTATATGCCGGGCATGGAATTACACGCTAAATACACCCTGTTTGCCGAAGGTTGTCGTGGTCATCTTGGTAAAGAGTTGCAACAACGCTTTAATCTTAATGAAGGCAAGAGCCCGCAGCATTATGGCATTGGTATTAAGGAGCTATGGAGCATTCCTCCTGAGCAGCATGAATTGGGTAAGGTTGTGCATACAGCCGGCTGGCCATTAGATGATGGCGCTACTGGCGGCGGTTTCTTATATCACATCGAAGATAATCAGGTGGTATGTGGTTTAATCATCGATCTCAATTATTCAAACCCTTATCTTAGCCCGTTTGATGAGTTTCAACGCTATAAGCATCACCCAGAGATCGCTAAATTCCTAACCGGTGGCACACGTATTTCGTATGGTGCCCGTGCGATCACCAAAGGTGGCTTAAACTCATTGGCTAAGATGAGCTTTGCCGGCGGTTTGCTCATTGGTTGTGATGCTGGAACGCTCAATTTCGCCAAGATTAAGGGCTCGCATACAGCGATGAAATCGGGCATGTTGGCCGCAGATGTTATCGTTGAAGAGCTTGCTAAAGGCGAGGATGCGGCGAGTGAATTGACTCAATATGCTAAAGTATTCGAGGAATCTTGGTTATATGACGAGTTATATCGTTCACGAAACTTCGGCCCTGCGATGCATAAGTTTGGCACCATGCTTGGCGGTGCGTTTAATTTCGTTGACCAAAATATCTTTGGCGGTAAATTACCGATCAATCTTAAAGATAACAGCCTAGATCATGCGTCTCTTAAGCTAGCCAGCGAAGTAACGGAGATTGCTTACCCTAAACCAGATGGCAAACTGAGCTTCGATAAGCTTTCATCGGTGTTTCTGTCTAATACCAACCATGAAGAAGATCAACGTTGTCATTTAACCCTTAAAGATGCATCGATTCCATTGTCGGTTAACATGGAAAAATGGGCCGAACCTGCACAACGCTATTGTCCGGCTGGCGTCTACGAGATTGTTGAAAAAGACGGTGAAAAGCTATTTCAAATTAATGGTCAAAACTGTGTTCACTGTAAGACTTGTGACATTAAAGATCCGAGCCAAAATATTACCTGGGTAACCCCTGAAGGTGGCGGTGGTCCAAACTACCCCAACATGTAAATTAAACTTACTTGATAGAAAAACGGACTCCTAGCGAGTCCGTTTTTATGTTCAGGACGAACGGTATGCCGCGGTGCCAGGGATGGCAAAGAGCGGCGATGTTCAGCGTGCACATGGATATGCTAGTTAGGGCAATGCCGGGAGCATATTGCCGAGACGAACGGTCGGACTTTTTGTTCCCGACAAAGTCCAAGTACCGCCGTCCCTGGCGGCACAGATTTTATGTTCCAGACATTTCCTAAGTACATGCGTCTCGGCTTTGGCATCCTGCGCCATCCATGGCTTCGCATCCATGCAATGCCGGGGCAATCGGTATTAGACTGTTTAGTTGAATTACGCGGTTATATTTGTTTGACTAGTATTTCTACACGTGTGAACGAACAAGGAATATTAATGGCGACCATCATCATTCCATTACCAGAATATGGCTTCGACCCTAGTGAGGCGGCTATTCCTTGGCGCTTGCTGACCGAAAATAGATTTGAAGTAGTTTTTGCGACGCCTAATGGTCGTGTGGCAGCCGCAGATTCGGTCATGGTAAGTGGCACGGGTTTGGGGCTGTTAAAACCATTGTTGCGTGCGCGCCGTGATGCGCGCCATGCCTATCAACAGATGATTGATAGCGCTGAGTTTAATGCGCCGATTAGTTATGAGAAGATCACAACGAGTCGACTCGATGGCCTGTTATTACCTGGAGGGCACGATAAGGCGATTAGGCCCTATTTGGAGTCGTCTTTATTGCAGTCAGTGGTGGTTGACTGTTTTAAGCAGCAAAAAATAGTAGCGGCAATTTGCCATGGCGTGGTACTCGTCGCTCGGAGTATTAACGCTGAGACTGGGTTGTCGGTACTGGCCGATTACAACACCACCGCCTTGCTAAAATCACAGGAGTTAACCGCATATACCCTCACCCGATTATGGCTAGGAGACTACTACCTGACTTATCCCGAAATAACAGTAGAAGGTGAAGTAACTGAGGCATTGGCTAGGCCACAACAATTCATTTGTGGCCCCTTACCGCTATTTAAAGACCAGCAGCATAAATTAGCGGCTGGTTTTGTGGTCAGGGATCGCCATTATCTATCGGCAAGATGGCCGGGTGATATATATACCTTTAGCCATGCCTTTATTGAAATGATACGGCAAGAGCCATTTGACAGCAAGATCTAGTTAATCGCTCTTGCCGCGCTGCCACAAAGAGAAAGAAACTTGACCTGCTTGCTTATCTTTTATGCAGCGCCAATGGCTCGGTAGCTTAGGACTACTCAGCTCTGATTCCACTTCGATGTAGATCACGGCATTTTCGCTAAGCCAATCATTTTGTGCCAACAGCTGACAGCTTTGCTCTAACAGGTTCTTTCGAAAGGGCGGATCAATGAAAACCACATCAAATTTTTGGCTAGCCGGTTTTGTTAACAGACTTAGGCTATCCTGGTTCTTTACCACCGCGTTGTCGCACCTTAATGTGGCAAGGTTTTGTTGTAATTGTTTGGCTGCCCCGCGATCTTTCTCTATTAACAAGGCGCTATCGGCATAGCGAGATAGTGCCTCAAAGGACAAGCCACCACTGCCTGCAAACAGATCTAGGCAGTGTGCGCCCTCGAGATAAGGAGCTAGCCAATTAAACACCGTTTCTTTTATTCTGTCTGTCGTTGGGCGTAATCCTTCAACGTCGCTGACCGGCAGTTTTCGGCTGCGCCATTGCCCGCCAATAATTCTTACTTGTCCTGAACGACCTTTTCCTACTGCCATCTCTACCTCAACTCGCTTGTATTTGTTATCATCGGTGAAAATTTTCTCAACGGTGCATCGTTAATCACTATTTTAGCAAGTTGTGCGCCTAAAACGTAATAGAAGTAATAAGGTTTTATTAATATGGCCAAAAAAGGCATGTTTGGTTGGTTAGGTTTCGGTAAGAAGAAACAACAAGAACCAACAAATGAAGCGCCAATCGTAGATTCGTTGGCAAATGATCAAGCAGAAGCTGAGCGCATTGCAGCCGAGCAGGCAGAAGCTGAACGTATTGCAGCCGAGCAGGCAGATGCTGAGCGTGTTGCAGCCGAGCAGGCAGCAGCTGAGCGTGTTGCAGTCGAGCAGGCAGAGGCTGAGCGTATTGCAGACGAGCAGGCAGAAGCTGAGCGTATTGCAGCTGAGCAGGCAGAGGCTGAGCGTATTGCAGCCGAGCAGGCAGAAGCTGAGCGTATTGCAGCTGAGCAGGCAGAGGCTGAGCGTATTGCAGCCGAGCAAGCGACAGCTGAGCGTATTGCAGCCGAGTTGGCAGAAGCTGAACGTGTTGCAGCCGAGTTGGCAGAAGCTGAGCGTATTGCAGCCGAGCAGGCAGATGCTGAGCGTATTGCAGCCGAGCAGGAAGAAGCTGAACGTGTTGCATCCGAGCAGGCAGAGGATAAACTAGCAGACGCAGCGGAGTCTGACGAGCAAGCACCCAAAAAATCGGGTTTCTTCAGTCGTTTGAAAGCGGGACTTAAGCGTACCAAAGAAAATTTTGGCAGCGGCATCTTCGGACTCTTTCGTGGCAAGAAGATCGACGATGATCTGTTTGAGGAGCTCGAAGAGCAACTATTGATTGCCGATGTTGGGATTGATACAACCTTAAAAATTATCGACTCGCTAACTCAAGGGGCTAGCCGCAAGGAGCTTAAAGACGGTGAGGCGTTATATCAGTTGTTGCAACAAGAGATGACCGAGATAATAGAGCCGGTATCACAACCATTAGTCATCGAAAACTCTGATGGGCCTTACGTTATCTTGATGGTGGGTGTTAATGGCGTTGGTAAAACAACAACCATTGGTAAGTTAGCCAAGAAGTTTCAACAACAAGGTAAGAAAGTTGCCTTGGCTGCCGGGGATACTTTTCGTGCCGCGGCTGTTGAGCAATTACAGGTGTGGGGCGATCGCAACGATATTACCGTCATTGCACAGCATACGGGTGCCGATAGTGCATCGGTAATTTTTGATGCGGTACAGGCGGCCAAAGCCAGAAATATAGATGTCCTGATTGCCGATACTGCTGGGCGTTTGCAAAACAAAGCCCACTTGATGGATGAGTTAAAGAAAGTAGTGCGAGTGATCCGTAAGCTTGATGAAACGGCGCCACATGAAATTATGCTAACCCTCGATGCTGGTACCGGACAAAATGCGATGAGTCAGGTAGCGCTGTTTAATGAAGCCGTCGGCGTAACAGGACTCACCATCACTAAACTCGATGGCACTGCAAAAGGCGGTGTGATATTCGCGCTGGCCGATAAATATGCTATACCTATTCGCTATATCGGGGTTGGTGAGGGGATTGATGATTTACGTGAGTTCAACGGTAAAGAGTTTGTCCACGCGCTATTTTCCAAAGACGATGAATAGTTAGTACAGCATTTAGGTTAATTAAAGGGATGAAAGCATGATTCGATTTGAAGAGGTCACCAAGGTTTACCAAGGGGGCCAGCAAGCATTAAATCGGGTGAACTTTCATCTAAAAGCCGGGGAGATGGCTTTTCTTACCGGTCATTCCGGCGCCGGTAAGAGTACCCTATTAAAATTGGTGGCGATGATGGAGCGTCCTACATCGGGACAAGTCTTTATCAACGGCCATAACCTCAATAAAATCACGAAAAAGCAAGTGCCCTTTGCGCGGCGTGATATCGGCATGATATTTCAAAATCATCGTTTGTTAATGGATCGTAGTGTTTTTAATAATGTCGCCATACCGTTGATTATTGAGGGCTACCATCTGTCTGATATCAAGCGCCGCGTTGCGGCCGCATTAGACAAGATCGGCTTGCTGAACAAACTTAATAATATGCCACATACCTTGTCTGGCGGTGAATTACAGCGGGTGGGTATTGCCCGTGCTATCGTCAATAAACCACCGTTGCTGTTAGCCGATGAGCCAACCGGTAATCTAGATCCTGCCTTATCGCTTGAAATTATGCGGGTCTTTGAAGAGTTAAACTCAGTGGGTGTGGCCGTGTTGGTGGCGACCCATGATTTGGGATTAATCGCACGGATGAAATATCATACTTTTACGTTAAAGCAGGGCCAGATGACGCAAGATGGCTTATCGTCAACCGATTTACAGGAGAGTGAATTTGAGCCTGTTATTTAGCCAACGTAAATCGCCTGGCGCCGCCAGCAACGTCCCAGGCCATCGCTTGGTGATGTACTTTATTCGTCACCTGCAACAGGCACTTGCTAGCGTCGGTGAATTATGGCGCATGCCGATATCTTCGCTATTAACGATGGCAGTTCTTGGGGTGAGCTTAGCTTTGCCGACGACGCTGCATCTGTTGTTAAAGAACAGCGAGCAGCTACGTGGAACTTGGGATAACGCGGCGCAAATCAGTTTGTTCTTAAAAGACAATATCGATCAGGCTCAGGCGCAGAAGGTGCTTAATCGGATCAAGCTCTATCCTCAAGTCAATGAGGTGGAATATATCTCATCAACGCAAGCCTTAGGTGAGTTTAAGCAGCTATCTGGTTTTGGTGAAGCGCTGAGTTATTTAGACAAGAACCCCTTGCCTAGTTTAATTTTAGTGACGCCGACCTCGATGTATTCAAGCCCCGAAGGCGCGCGCGAACTACTGTTAAAATTACAGCAACAGTCGGAGGTGGCGTTTGGTAAGCTTGATATTACCTGGCTTGAAAAACTAACTGCGATTATTGATTTGCTCGAAGACGGCGTCTATGCCTTGGGCGTGCTGTTGTTGCTGTCGGTAGTGTTGGTGCTAGCCAATACGATTCGATTGTCGATATTAAGTCGCCGCGAGGAGATCGAAGTACTAAAGTTGGTGGGGGCCACCAATGATTTCATTCGCCGGCCATTTCTCTATACCGGGATCTGGTATGGCGTGATAGGCGGCTTGATTGCGTGGATATGTGTGTCGCTGATATTGATCTGGTTGGAAGGGGCATTGTTGACTCTCGCCGATCAATTTTCGACTCAGATAGTATTGGCTGGATTAGATTTTAATGAATTTTTGATCCTGATCACGCTTTCTTCCGGTCTCGGTTGGCTCGGTGCTTATCTTTCTGTAATGCGTCATGTCTATGAAATTGAACCGGAAAATCAACTGTAAAAAGCGACCTTACTTGATCGGAGCCAAGTGTTGAAACAGTTAGTAACATTGATTGTGGTGATCCTCTAGCGATCCTTAAAATTGTTTGCTAGACTCAAGTCGAGTTTGAAATAAGGAGCAATAAATGAGTAATGTAATTCAGTCTAATGCGTTAATGCCCGTAACCTCTGGCAGTATCGAATCTTATGTATCGCAAGCTGCACGTATTCCCATGCTTGATGCAAAAGAGGAGCATGACTTGGCGACTCGTTTATTCCATGATGGTGATCTTGAGGCTGCGCAAAAGCTGATCATGTCACATCTACGTTTTGTTGTTCATGTCGCTAAAAGTTACTCAGGTTACGGCTTACCGCATGCTGATTTGATTCAGGAAGGTAATGTCGGATTGATGAAGGCGGTAAAACGCTTCAATCCTGAAGTTGGCGTTCGTCTAGTTTCCTTTGCTGTGCATTGGATTAAGGCTGAGATACATGAGTACGTGCTTAAAAACTGGCGCATCGTTAAGGTCGCGACCACTAAAGCACAACGTAAACTGTTCTTTAACCTACGTAAAAACAAAAAACGTCTTGGTTGGTTCGACCTAGAAGAAGTGAATGTGGTGGCCAGAGAGCTCGGTGTTTCGACCAAAGATGTGGTCGAGATGGAGTCTCGAATGACCCTGTCTGATAGTTCGTTTGATCTAACTAACGACGATGACGACGGTGGCCCAAGTCACTTCGCACCAACCCAATACCTCGAAGATAAGTCTTCTAACGTATCTGAGTATGTTGAGGCGAAGAACTGGGAATCTCACGCCGCACGCAAGCTAAAAAATGCGATGGCCACCCTCGATGAGCGCAGTCAACATATTGTGCAGTCTCGATGGTTAACCGAAGATAAAACCACGCTACAAGACTTAGCTACCCATTATCAAGTTTCGGCGGAGCGCGTTAGGCAATTAGAAAAAAATGCCATGAAGAAGCTCAAAGCCGCCATGGAATAGTAAAAAAAGCAGCGCAAGCTGCTTTTTTATGTTCAGGATGAACGGTCAGGATTTTTGTTCCCGACAAATCCTAAGTACTTGCATCCATGCAAGCAATGCCGCGGTGCCATGGCAGGAAATTAGTTCCAGACATTTCCTAAGTACGCACATCCGTGTGCGCAATGGCAAAGAGCGGCGATGTTCAGCTAGCACATGGCAGGTTCTCTGCTCCCCGCAGAACCTAAGTACACACTTCCCTGTGCGTTGCCCTAATGTATCCATCCATGGATAAATGCGTCGCTCTACCTGCGCCATCCATGGCTTCGCATGCAAGCACTGAGTTTTGTTCCAGACAAAGTCTAAGCACCGTCATCTTTCATCATCTTTTCATTAAGATTAATAGCAAGAAAACCCCAATTTCAGCGGCATTTCCCTCATTACTAATTCGGCGCAATACCTTGGCCGCGATTGACGCTAACGAGTTGTTTGTTCTCATGCCGCTTTTTCGCCTGTGCGGTGGTGGTGGGCAGCAACATCGATAGTGGTACTAGGTCAATGTTGTGTTGTTTAAGCAGTGGGGCAATCGTTTGTAAAAACGCTACGGTCTGCGGGTGAGGATGCGCAATAGCAATGGCATGGTTATTGTTTTTAGCTAACGTGATCAGCCGTTTAAATTGTGCGGCCAAATAAGCCTTGTCTAATTTGTTGTCTAAGAAAATATGACGATGGGCCGTTCTAATACCATGCATTGACGCACTACGCTCGGCCATGGAATTGGGTGTTGTTTTGCTGTCGAGAAAATACAGGTTGCGTTGGCTTAATTCGTCCATCAACCAGCTTAGTGGCTTTGGTTGGGTGGTAAACTTACTGCCCATGTGATTATTGATGCCCCTGACATGAGGAATGTTGTCGATGGATAGATTTATTTGAGTCCTGATGGCTGCTTCATCCATAGTGCTGATGAGCGCACCTTTGCCTAGCAGGTGGTTATTACTTAGTGCTTCCATCGGTAAATGGGCAATGACTTCACGCTCGCTAGTGTAAGCGGCGTGCGCAAGACGCTGGGTCAAAGGAGCAAAAGGTACAACCGCATAGGTGAACTGACCATTGAGATCGATGGCGGCTTGATCAGTCGCGCGGTATCCAATATCGTCAATAACAATGGCAATTTGTGGATTGGCAGCGTTGGCAAATTGGCAAGAGACCAGCAACGCCAGCATGGCGACCGCTAATTTTTGATTTATTTTGAAGTTAAATCGCTGCATAAAACGCATTGCTAACACTGCTCCGGTGTAATGTTACATCATGTAAACTTTATTCTAGTCGACCATGTTGGCAGCATTTGCAACCACAGTCCTTTGTTTTCTAATACATTTAAGGCGCATATTTGAACAGATTTATCGCGATAAATCCAATAGTTATTTCAGTAGCCAGCGAGCAGGGTTGACCGCCTTACCTTTATAGCGAATTTCGAAATAAAGAGCGGGTTGACTCTGGCCGCCACTTTGGCCAAGCAGCGCGATGCTTTCATTGGCCAAGACGCTATCCCCTGCATTTTTCAGTAAAGCCTGATTGTGACCATAGAGGCTCATATAGCCTTTACCATGGTCTAACACTAAGACTAGACCAAAACCTCTGATCCAGTCAGAATAAATGACTTTACCATGGTGGATGGCCTTCACGCTTTGTCCTTCATCACCACTAATGGTGATACCTTTCCAGCGTAACTGACCGTGACGCTTACTGCCAAAGTGGTGTACCACCTTGCCGATACTTGGGCGTGGCAGCTTACGTTTAAACTTGGCTAAGCCATCGAGAGCTCTTGCCTTAATTGGCTCTGGCTTAATCATCAGTTGTTTAATATCGATCTCGGCCAGTTGAAATTTTTCTAGTTCAGTGCTGTTTTTTAGATAAGATTTCTTCAGTGCGCTTAGGGCGTTTCGTCTTGAGTTTTTTTCTTGGTTCAGCGTTTTTTCATGGCTTTGCTGCTGTTGTTTTAACTGTTGTAATTGTTGTGCACTAACATTGAGTTGTTCTTTGATGGTATTTAGCTGCGCTAAGGTTTTTTTCAATCGCGTGATCGACTCAACTCTCGCTTTATTTAGATAATGATAGTAGCCGAGTAAGCGCTCTGTTTCTGCGCTCTTGCGTTGATTAAGGATAAGCTGTACTACATTATTGCTGCCGGTCATATAGGCGCTTTTTAATTGTTTGCTCAATGCTTGTTGCTGGGTGGTTTTGTCCTGCTCTAGTGATTTTTGCTGTTTAATTAACTGTCGCTGTTTTTGGCTCACTTGTGTTTGCTTGGTATTGGTTGAGAAGAGCGCTTTAGCAGAGTTCGCGACGGCGGTTTCAACTTTGCGCAGTGCTTGAGCAAGCTTAGCCTGAGTTTTTTTCTGTTTCGCTAATAAGGTCTGCTGTTTAGCTATTTTATGCTTAACCGCTTGTAATTTTTGCGTTGCAGATAGCTCCTCGGCGGCAATGGCAAAGCTGCTGTTTACGCCGCAGGCGAGCAGCGTAAACAGTAATATGAAACGACAAAAAACCATCGTCTAGCTAAGGTTCATCAATGGTTGCCCGGTCATTTCTGGTGGGATTTTCATGCCCATTAGCGTTAGCATGGTTGGCGCAATATCACTGAGCTTCCCCTGCTTAACTGCGCTAGCGCTGCGACCAACATAAATGAAGGGGACTGGTTCACTGGTGTGTGCGGTGTGCGCTTGCTCAGTCGTCTCATCGAGCATCTGTTCGGCATTACCGTGATCGGCGGTGATTAAGCATTCACCCCCCACTTGTTTCAATGCCTCAACCACACGGCCGACACAATGGTCTACCGCTTCACAGGCCTTAATTGCTGCGCTCATCACGCCAGTGTGGCCGACCATATCGCCATTGGGGTAATTACACACAATCACATCAAATTGACCAGAATGAATAGCGCCAACAAGTTTATCGGTGAGTAGCTCTGAGTTCATTTCCGGCTGCAAGTCATAGGTGGCAACGTCGGGAGAAGGAATTAAAATACGCTCTTCGCCATTAAATACCGCCTCGACGCCGCCATTGAAGAAAAAGGTGACATGTGCGTATTTTTCAGTTTCTGAGATCCGTAGTTGGGTCTTTTGGTTATCCTGTAGCCATTGACCCAAGGTATTGTTAAGGCTCTCTGGTGAAAACGCTACTGGACTCACTATGCTTTGTGCATATTGTGTTAACTGGACAAAAGCACTGAGTTTAGGGTGGGTTTGTCGAGAAAATTCAGTGAAATCTTGGTCGACGAAGCAGCGGGAAATCTCACGCGCGCGGTCGGCTCTAAAATTCATAAAGAAGAGGGCGTCGCCATCGTTAAGTACTACCTTGCTACCGTCTGGTTTGGTGATTGAAGAGGCGCCAACAAATTCATCGTTTTCGTCGCGTGCATAGGCTTGTTCTAATGCGTCAATCGGGCAAGCATAGTGATGCAATCCTTGACCCTGACTGATTAGATTGTAGGCCTTGTGGACACGATCCCAGCGTTGGTCACGATCCATGGCGTAATAACGGCCGATGAGCGAGCCAAATTGGCCCTTACCCAATTGTTTGAACAACGCTTGGAATTTTTCGATGGTGGCCAGTGCGCTGCGTGGCGGCGTATCGCGACCATCTAAGAAGCCATGCAGATAGATATCTGTTGCACCACGCTCTGCCGCAAGCTTGACCATAGCAATAAGGTGATCCTCATGACTATGGACGCCGCCTGGCGATAATAGGCCCATGATGTGTACTGCTTTACCCGCTTTAATGGTTTTATCGAGGTTGTCGACCAGCGCGCTATTGTGGTTGAAATCGCCATCGCTAATCGCTTTGTTGATTCGACTAAAATTTTGATAAACGATTCTACCGGAGCCAATGTTGACATGACCGACTTCTGAGTTGCCCATTTGACCATCGGGTAATCCGACATCTTCACCAGAACCAGATATTAGCGTCGATGGGTATTGTTGCCACAAATTGTCCAGTACTGGCGTACAGGCCTGGGCAATTGCATTGTTGCTGGTCTCTTCACGATAACCCCAACCATCAAGAATAAGTAAAACTAAGGGTTTTTTGGTGCTTTCCATGGGCAATTCCTAGCGGGTATCAATAGTATATTGGCGATTATAGTACACCGAGTATCGCAGATAAAAAACACTAATTTTGCGATTACTTATGCCGATTACTAATGATTTAGCGGTCTCGATTGGTAACTGTAGAATAGCGCTGTATACTAGGCGAAAATTTAGCACCGTCTATCACGCTCATTCTGGGTTGTGTTGCGGGGTAATAAGTAAGTAACTTAGGGTAATATATGCAGCAATATATCGAATTTCTTCAAGCTCATCCAATGATAAGCGGCGCTTGGTTGGTTGTTTTTATCGCCGTGATTTTCACGTCAGTTAAAGCGAGCATGTCAGCCGCCAAAAAAATCACCCATCAACAAGCAACCTTATTGATTAATCGTGAAAACGCGATCGTGGTTGATGTGCGTGCTGAAAGCGAATTTAAGCAGGGGCACATTCTAGATTCTCGCGTATTACCATTGTCTAAGCTAAAAAATAATGAACTGGGTAGCCTTGAAAAAGAAAAAGATACCCCCATAATTGTTGTATGTAATACAGGAATGACGTCGGGCCAAGCGTGTCAGATGTTACAAAAATCAGGTTTCTCAAATATCCATAACCTGCAAGGCGGTATTACTCAGTGGCGCAGTGCAAACTTGCCATTAACTAAAAAGTAAAAGCGAGGTTTTTGTGGCACAAGTGACAATATATATACGTTCGTGGTGTTCTTTCTGTGCGCATGCCAAGAGCTTGCTCGATGGTAAAGGTATTAAATATCAACAAATTGATATTGAAGAGCAACCAGAGAAACGTGATGAGATGATCGACTTAAGTGGTCGTACTTCGGTACCACAGGTTTTTATCAATCAGCAGTCTATTGGTGGTTGTGACGATTTATATGCCCTAGATGCTAGCGGTGAGCTAGAATCTTTAATCAGCGAATAAAAATTGGCCCTAGGTCAGACTAAAATAATTTAAAAGGATAGAGTTACAATGTCAGAAGTTAACGAAAATGCAGTAAACAATTCACAAGCGGCTCCAGCGTTCAATATTCAACGTATCTTTACCAAAGATGTGTCGTTTGAAACGCCAAATTCTCCTGCTATCTTTCAGAAAGAGTGGACGCCAGAAGTAAAATTGGATCTGGATACGCGTAGCAATAAGTTAGCTGATGATACGTATGAAGTTATTTTATCTTTAACCGTAACGGCTCAATTGGGTGAAGAAGTAGCATTTTTAGCTGAAGTTCAACAAGCGGGTATCTTCTCGATTGTTGGTCTTGATGAGAACCAAATGGCTCATTCAATTGGCTCTTACTGCCCAAATATCTTATTCCCATATGCTCGCGAAGTTATTTCTAGCTTAGTTAGCCGTGGTACTTTCCCACAGCTTAATCTAGCGCCGGTTAACTTCGACGCATTATTTGCTCAATATGTTCAATCACGCCAAGGCGATGCTGCACCAGCAGAAGGCCAAAGCGCAGACGCGTAACATGGCTATTGCAACGGCAGATATTGCGGTTTTAGGGGCGGGGTCTTATGGCTCCGCCCTTGCTATTTGTTTAGCGCGAAACGGTAATAAAACACTTTTGTGGGGTCATAACCCTAAGCATGTCACCCAGCTACAATCTGACAATAGCAACGAGAAGTACCTAGCGGACGCACAGTTTCCTGCAACGCTCTCGGTACACAGCGATCTCGCTGAAGTCGTTGCCGCTGCTAAAACGCTGTTGGTCGTGGTGCCAAGCTTTGCCTTTGCCGGTATCTTGACTGATTTAAAACCCTTGTTAACTAGTCAGCATAAAATTGCCTGGGCGACCAAGGGATTAGAGGCTGATACTGGGCGTTTGTTGCAAGATGTAGCCAACGATGTGCTCGGTGAAGGCATCGCGCTTGCGGTCTTGTCGGGGCCGACATTTGCCAAAGAAATGGCGGCGGGTTTACCTACTGCCATTTCTCTGGCCGCTAATGAGCCTGAGTTTGCTGAGCATGTGGCGGGGCTACTGCACAACGAAAAGAATTTCCGAGTCTATCAGAACACCGATTTTATTGGGCTGCAACTTGGCGGCGCGGTCAAGAATGTTATCGCGATCGGTGCTGGTATGTCTGACGGTCTTGGCTTTGGTGCCAATGCTCGTACGGCATTAGTGACACGCGGCTTGGCTGAATTGTGTCGACTCGGTAAGGCGGTTGGCGCTGATGCTGCAACGTTTATGGGCATGGCAGGCTTAGGTGATTTGGTGTTAACTTGCACCGATAACCAATCGCGAAATCGACGCTTTGGTTTGGCCTTAGGTAAGGGGGTCGGGATTAAAGAAGCCGAAACTTCCATTGGTCAGGTCGTCGAAGGATATCGCAATACCAAGGAAGTTTATCTGTTGGCTAAGCGCTTAGGTGTTGAGATGCCAATCACCGATCAGATATACCAAGTGTTGTATCAAGGTAAAGAGCCTTTGTGTGCCTCAAAAGCATTACTAGGTAGAGCCAAGAAAACCGAGTCTTGATACTCGTCTCTGGGCTCTAACTCCTTTTAAAGCAACGCTATGCCGTTGCTTTTTTCTTGCCTTCGTTACAGCGATTAAATGGCTTGGCATCATTATCGTGAACATCAGCATAGAACTCCATGCGACGGCTCGATTGATGACGTCTCTTAATGCGCTTTTTAAATCTAAAACGACTAGAATGGCTCATGCTATGGTAACTCCACTATATCTAAATTTATTCATGCTAAGGTTGCACCACTATATCCAACTTGACGCCATGACTCGTAAACTATCACTGCCACGGCATTTGACAAATTCATGCTGCGGCTCTGCGGCAACATAGGGATTCTAATGCGTTGTTGATTGGGTAGGCTCTCGATAATTTCACTCGGAAGACCACGGGTTTCTGGGCCAAACAACAGCATATCACCATCGCTAAAGCTGGCTTGGCTATGCGCTAAGGTGGCTTTAGTGGTGCAGGCAAAAACGCGAGCTGGTTTAACGCTATCGAGCATCGCTTGGTAGTTCTTGTGCTTGGTTACATTGGTCATTTCGGCATAATCGAGCCCTGCGCGACGTAGTTTCTTGTCGTCAAGATCAAAGCCAAGTGGCTCAATAAGGTGTAGATGGAAGCCAGTATTGGCGCATAGCCGAATAATGTTACCGGTGTTTGGTGGGATTTCTGGTTCGAATAAGGCAACGTGTAACATGTTGTGCTCGAAATTTGTAATTTGGCGTATTGTACCTAGCAATAAAATGAAATGCTAGGATCAAATCGCACTCGGCAGCGCAATTATTATACTTAATCCACCTAAGTTATTGTTAACCGCTTCGATGGTGCCTTGGTGTCTGGTGATCGCTTTATGAGCGATGGCTAAGCCCAGCCCAGTACCGCCAGAATCGCGCTCTCGCGCACTCGACACACGATAGAACGGGCTAAATAGGTGACTCAGGTGTTCTGGCGCGACGCCACATCCATCATCGCAAATGTTGATGATGATTGAATCCTCTTCTTGTATGGCACTTAAGGTGACGCGAGTGGTGGCATAGCGAATCGCGTTGCGAATAATGTTCTCTATGGCGCTAGCAAGTGGGTCCCATTGCAAATTAAGTCGCAGGTTAGGGGTAATATCACTGCTTAGCTCAATGCCATTTTCCTTGGCTTCAAATATTGCATTCTCTAGAATATCATCGATAAACTGGTCAAAATCTACCGACTCGAAAGGTTGATCGTTAGTCATTTGATAACGCGATAGCGACAATAGTTGCTGTAACATGCCATCGATGGTTTGTGTTTCTTGCTCAATGCGACTTAACTCTTCGCTTTCACCGATCTTGCGCCGACTGATGGCGCAGGCGAGTTGTAAGCGAGTTAGTGGGGTGCGTAACTCGTGAGAAATGTCACCGAGTAATCGTTGTTGATTTTGCACCATGCTTTCAACTGAGCTCGCCATGTCGTTAAAAGACTGTGCCAACTGACCGATCTCGTCGCGATGGCGCAATGCCACATCTTCTGCTCGTACACTTAAATCACCACGGGCCAATCGTTTGGCACTCTTATCTAATGAGTTAATGGGCCGGGTGATATGCCAGGCGAGTAGTCCACAGCAAACGGCACTAACCACCATCACCATAAATAACAACAACCAGCGATTATCGCGTAAACTCGAGAGAAAATTCATTCGGCGATTGTGTTCGCCTTCACGTAAGTATAATTGATAAGTGCTTTGTTGATGGGTAAATTGATAGGGGCCAAATACACTCCAACGTTTAAAATGGAAGCTGGTGTGGTGGGGTTCTTCCTGATGTTTAACAATGGCAAAATTGATATCGTTTGGCAATTTTCGACGATTAATTGGTAGATTATCCTGATCAACGACAAAAACATTGTTGAAACGCCCGCCTCGATGTTTAAATGTTGGCACCTCGCGTGGGCCAAAGAGCCTTTGGGCGCGGGTTATTCCCTTTGCTAGTGATGGCGAATTTGCCAATAACTCGACGACACGATGGTGGCGCTCCAATTGAATGGGCGCTATGGTCTGTGTTGATTCTATTAGCGCTGGTAGCGCGACGATGGTGCCTGCGATTAAGACAGTGATAAGCCAAAATCCTAATAATAATTTTACAAATAATCGCTTGGGCATAATTACTAGTCCTCGAGCCACACGTAACCATGGCCACGTACCGTCTTAATGCGCGGACGGCCGTCATGACGGTTCGGCAGTTTTTTGCGCAAGTTAGACATATGCATGTCCAAACTGCGGTCGAACGGTTGCAAGCGTTTGCCTAGCACTTTTAGATTTAAATCGTTCTTGTTGAGTAGCTGGCCGACATTATCAACTAACTCGACTAGCAGCATAAACTCGGTGCCGGTTAAATCCAACACCTGTTCACCGCATCTTGCCTCTTGGCGACCATGATTTAAGCTAATATCACCCAAGGAAAGATTATGCGGTTTTTCGGGTTGATTAAGCTGCTGCGTGCGGCGCAGGATGGCTTTGATCCGCGCTAGCAATTCACGATCATTAAATGGCTTGGCTAAGTAGTCGTCGGCGCCAAATTCGAGGCCGATCACTCGGTCTATTTCATCACCTTTAGCGGTCAGCATGAGCACCGGAAGTTGACTGCTCTGGCGTAATATTTTTAGCACTTCAAAGCCATTTAGGGATGGCAACATCACATCTAATAACATTAAGTGATGTTGTTCTTGCTGGGCTAGCGCTAGGCCTGATGCGCCGTCGTGAGTCATCGACACTTCATAACCTTCCATCAGCAACAATTGCTCTAGAAGTTGGCATAACTCTTGGTCGTCATCGACTAATAATAATTTTATTTTTTCCATAACAGCATTTTAACCGTAGATTTATTTAAACACATTTAATTTACACAGCTTTACATTGCCAGCGCATTACTTTACTTAGCACGGGCTATTATAAATGGGTACTTTAAACATAAGGAAGAGAACCATGAAACTCAACAAAAAAATTATTTCGATTGTCGCATTAGGTAGTGTTATCGCTTTTACTGGCGTTCAGGCCCATGAGCGTGATGGCGAAAGTAAACGCATGGAACGTATGACTAAGCACTTGGATCTTAGTGAGCAGCAACAGAGTAATATTTCGGCGATTATCACCCAATTCAAAGCGCAACACACGCGTCCAGATCGTGAAGATATGAAGGCGAAAGGCCAAGCGATGAAAGAAAAGTTCGCTGCGCTGATGGCACAGCCGACCTTTGATGAAGCAGCGATAATCGCTCAGCTAGAAGAGCGTTCAGCAAAACATAACACGCGTAAAGTCCAACAATTAAAACTGCAACACGAGATCTATCAGCAGCTAACGACCGAACAGCAACCTAAGTACCTAAAGATGATGGAAAAAAAGATGCGTAAAATGAAAAGAGGCGCAAGAAAACATCGCCAACACTAGACGCTATGAATCACACTAAAGCGGCCATCCTCTTATCACTTTGGGTGGTTGCGAGATCTATTTAAGCCTTATTATACTAACCCTCCTCGACAGCACCGCTTATCAACCATAAAATAGCCCTAGATACTATCCCACCTCGACTGTAGACGAGCCACTATAACAGCCAGATTTGACGCTACATTACAATTTTTGTATAGTTTATAGTCAGCCGCTGAGTGTGCTACGGTTTAAGGTTACTACTGCGTAGGAATGACAAATTAATGGTAAGTCTCAATAAATGTAATCTGGCCAAGGCTAATGGCTTTACCCTGATAGAACTGCTGATCGTGATTTCCATCATCGGCATCTTAACGGCGGTGGCCTTGCCCGCTTATCAAGACTCAGTGCGTAAGGGTAATCGGGTCGATGCGCAACAAACGTTGTTAGGGCAAGTGGCGATACTCGAACGTATCTATACCCGCATGGGGGGCTATCCTGATAGTCACGCTATAGTGGCCAGTGAGTACTACAGTTTTACTTACGCGGCTTCTACCGCTGCTGGGAAAACGCTTGGAGAGTTAAATGACTCGGCGACCTTTTTGTTAACCGCTAATCCGAAATCGAGCCAATCGAGTGATGTGTGTGGCTCTTTGACCGTCAACCACCAAGGGACTAGCGGTGCCAATGTTTCGGGCACCAAGGTTGCGGATTGTTGGAATTGACAGCGCTTAGACGAAAGAGCTGTGGCTTCACCCTGATCGAATTGTTGGTGGTGATGTCACTGGTGGGTATTTTAGCGCTAGTGGCGATCCCCTCTTATATTCAGCAAATAAAAAACAACCGATTAGTGGCCACGGCTAACGCCTTACACTCGGTGTATAAATTTGCCCGTAGCGAAGCGGTTAAGCGGGAGCTAACCATGGAATTAAAGCTCACGGCGAATAAGGGCTGGCAGGTTAAACCTAAGGATGAAACGACTATCTTGTTAGAGTTCTCCCCCAAGCATTCTGGCATTACCGTGAAAGATTTAGCCGATATGGAAATTTCGGCAACCGGCGGGTCTTCGCCGCAAAACATTGTGATCACCGATAACGACAGCTCAACCACCGACTACCGATTGTGTATCTTTGTTAGCGGCCAAACTTTATTGACTAAACAAGGAACGTGCCCATGAACTCACCGCGCACGCAGCAGGGTTTTTCACTCATTGAGGTCATGATTGCGATGCTGATTGCCGGGTTCGCGCTAATCTCACTCGGCATCGGACAGTTGAAATCATTGCAATATGCCACCAACAGCTATAATTATACGGTCTCGCTGATCCAGGCTAATAATGCGATTGAACGTGTTTGGAATGACATTTGCCAGCTCCAGGATGCGCGGCAGGTCTTTGATCAAGCCTATATCAATGGATTGAAGCCGCCAATGGCCAGCCATATACTCAAACTTGAGCCCATCGCCCCGCCTAATTTTATTAACAACTTTACGGTCAAGGTCAGCTGGAGCGATGAGCGAATGAGTGATGGTTTAGATAATGAGGTCATCATTGTTGCCGCTTATCCGCAATTTGCAGCGGGGTGTGACGCCGATGCTTAGCAATAACAAGATGCGCGGTTTTAGTTTAGTTGAGATAATGGTGGCCCTTGCGCTTAGCACGGTGCTGGTATTTGGTGTCGCCAGTGTCTATGTATCGATCAAATCGGTGGTACTGACCAGTAAAAATATCGAAAATGCGCAGGAAGTAATACGCTTTAGCGCGCTAACGTTTACCCGAAGCTTGAAGCAAACCTCGATTAAACCCACGGTGGCAGCGAATACGTTAACGGTGGTGCAACGGTTGAATACTGTTGCCTGCAATGGGGCGTTGCAGGGCGCTGATTATACGGAAGTTTATAGCCTCAGCGGGGTCAATCTGCAATGTAATATTGGCGCTGGTGCGCAAACTATTTTAACCGGTGTGCGAGCAATATCCTTTGCTATCGATCGCAACTTAGTGTCGATTACTATCACGCCTAAAGCTCAGCCTGGTGAGCCAGATGGCGTAGGACCAACGGCTCCGCTTACGATTGACGTGGCCTTATCACTAATTATCTTACAAAAAGCGTCGGGGTCTTAAATGGCAATAGTTAAAGGTTATTACCATCACCAAAAACAGCTGCGGACAACGATCGATGTTAGTTCTCATTAATTATCTTACCAAGAGTGTCGGGGTCGTAAATGACATTATATAAAGGTTCTTACCAAAAGCCGTCTCAAGAGGGCTTTACCTTAGTCGCCGTGCTTATTCTAACCATAGTCGCGGGTATTGTGGTGCTCAACTCACTCAAAGACAATGTGGTGCAAGAGCGCATGAGTGGTAACTTCCAGAAGGCGATTAATGCGCGCCTAGCCTCAGAAAAGGGGGTGTTCGATACGTTCGATACAATGAATGCTGCGCTCGAGGCCAATCCTAGTATGAGTGTGCAACAGATTATTGCAGCGTCGACCAACGATGGAAAAAAAAGTAGCTCACGGCTGATTCTGGACGATACCAGTTATTTAGTCGAGCTTACTGGCAGTGGCAGTGAGCTGACATTACAGAGTGATGGTAAACGCTTTGAGGGAAAATCAGGGATAAAAACAGTGTTTGGCTTAGTTTCCACGCCTGGCTCTGGTAACTCGCCATTCGCCAATGGCATCACTGGCTGTGAGGGCTTAGAAGTAGCAGGTAGCGGCAGTATCGATAGTTATGATTCAAACCTTGGTGATTATGATTCCGTTACTAATCATGGCGGCAATGTGACGGTTAAGACCATCAGTGCCAGCGGTGAAGCGAGCCTAGTCGGTGGCACCGTTATCGATGGCGATCTGGTGGTAGCGAGTAAAATAACCCTTAAGGGTTCTGCGGATATTACCGGCAATGTATACAGTAATGGTGAATTGACCTTGAAAGGGAACAGTACCATTGGCGGCGATGTTCGGGCCTATATGTCTTATACCCAGTCAAGTGGCTCGGTGGGTGGTTCGATCTATGCTAATGGTAATATTTCGCTTAATCAAACACCAGTGGGCGGCAATGTCCATTCTCGCAGCAATATCTCCATTGTTGGTCGTGAAGTGGGGGGGAATGTGCTGACACTCAAGAGTCTTTCGCTGACGCGCGTCAACGTGGGCGGTAGCGCATCTGCGCACCGTGGCTATAGCCAGACCGAGGGCAATGTTGGCGGTGGCGTGCGTGCTAACGGCGGTGTTAAACTTACAGGCGCATCTATTAACAACAATGATTTGCGTTACAACGGCTCCGGCAGTTTTTCTCGCCAGTCTCCAAATTATAACGGCGCGCCGTATAAGCTGTCTTCGTCAATTAATTTAAAGGGGGTCGACAAAATTGAATATATGGCAGTTGATGACGGAAAAGGAGATCCTGATAAGCCAAACTGTGATCCTTTAGGTATTGAGCAGGAAGTTATTGCGGTCGATGATAAAGCTGGCAGCGCGAAAGATTTAACGGTTAGGAGCATTAAAACCTACCAGATAGACGAACTTTCGGCGGCTTTTGTTGGCAGCAGCGCTATACATGTTTCGGCACGTAACGCGCCGTTCTTGGGTGAAACACTGAGCGTGTTAATGTATGACAATGTCTACCTTAAAGGCGTCATGAAGGTTGCCCCCAATACCCATGTCACTATGTATGTTAAGGGTAACTTTAGCATGTCAGGTGCATCAAAATTAATAATCCCTAAGGGTAGCAGCCTGACATTGATCATTAAGGGGGTTTTCGATATAAAAGGGGGAGCCGATATTGAGACGCCTGACCAGGGCCTTACCGCCGAGGGTAATCCAGTATTTGCTATTTATAGTTCATCTAGCGGCACAGGTATATACATTAGGGGTGGTATTGATTCTATTTACGCCGCGATATACGCGCCGTTAACCGATGTTGATATTAGTTCCCATGTCGATTTTAAAGGCTCTGTGCTGGGAAAATCAGTCAGCCTTAAGGGCAGCGGCGACATCCATTATGATGAGGCGCTAGGCAATGCCAAGGGAGGCTCAGGCGGAGCACCGGCGACAAGCCGCTTAGTATTTAAAGACTTTGTCTTTCTATAGTAGTATGGGCTAAGTGCATTGCTGTCACTTAGCCCTTATAACTTAGCCCATCGCCTAATCCAGTTGGCTTATTGAATATTGAGTTCTTTGAGCTTTCTGGTCAGGGTGTTTCGTCCCCAGCCTAGCTTCTTGGCGGCGGCCTGCTTGTGGCCTGCGGTGCAGGTTAGTGCGCAATCAATCACCGTGCGCTCGAAGGCTGGCATCGCCTGCTCTAAAATTGCCTCGTTGCCATTATTTAGTTGCTCCATGCACCACTGCTTTAGCGCCTGCTGCCAGTCGCTGTGTTCGACAAGGCGGCTTTTAACATCCGTCAGCTCCGGCGGTAAATCGCTGACTAGAATCTCCTGACCAGAGGCCATCACCGTTAACCAGCGGCAGGTATTCTCCAATTGACGCACATTGCCCGGCCATTCCAATTTACTGATGTAGTCGTGCGCCTCCTTACTCATTTTTTTCGCTTCAACGTTAAGCTCTTTTGCCGCCAAACCAAGAAAATGATTGGCTAGTGTCTCAATATCTTCACGCCGCTCGCTAAGACTCGGAATGTGGATACGGATAACATTTAAACGATGAAATAAATCTTCACGGAATTCGCCGCTGTTTACTAATTGTTCAAGGTTTTGGTGGGTTGCAGCGATGATTCGCACATCAACAGTCACTGGCTGATGACCACCGACGCGATAAAACTGTCCGTCGGCAAGTACCCGCAATAAACGTGTCTGCACGTCTAACGGCATATCACCAATTTCATCCAAAAACAGGGTGCCGCCATTGGCTTGCTCAAAACGGCCTTCGCGCACACTATTGGCGCCGGTAAAGGCACCTTTCTCATGACCAAATAATTCTGATTCGATCAAGTCTTTTGGGATAGCCGCCATATTAAGCGCGATGAAATTTTGCTGTTTACGTGGACTATGCTTATGCAAGGCTTTGGCAACTAACTCCTTACCCGTACCAGACTGGCCATTGATTAAGACACTGATACTTGACGATGACAAGCGGCCAATAGCCCGAAATACTTCCTGCATTGCCGGTGCTTCACCTATTATTTCCGGTGCTGTCGAGGTGACTTTAGGTGACTTCTTACGCCGTTTGCCCTGCTCGATGCTATGGTCGATGGCGCGCTGGATCAGACTGGTTGCCTCATCGATGTCAAAAGGCTTGGGTAGATACTCAAAGGCTCCACTCTGGTAAGCACTTACCGCACTGTCTAAATCAGAATGAGCGGTAATGATAATTACTGGTATTTCAGGGTAGTGTTGTTGCACCCTTTGTAATAGCTCCATGCCATCGGTCTCGGGCATTCTGACATCAGAAACAATCACATTAGGTTGCTCATGTGATAGCGCCTCCCATAAACTTTCGGCGGCCGCGAAGCTAGTGCAGGTCATGTTGGCTCCGCTAAGAGCCTTCTCTAATACCCAACGGATCGAACTGTCGTCGTCGAGAACCCATACTTGTTCGGTCATGATATTTCCTTGTTGTTTTGTACTGCTTTGGTGCTTAGTACCGGTAAGGTGACTTTAAACTCGGTGCAACCGGGTCGTGAACTAAAATCGACGCGGCCATGATGTTGTTGGATAAGTGTTTGAGTGATGGAAAGGCCTAGCCCTGTGCCATCGGCGCGACCAGTAACCATTGGATAAAATAGCGCATTCTTTAGTTCTTCGGCAATACCCGGTCCGTTATCAATAATCTTTATTTCAATCGCTAAGCGATGGCGTTTGCCATTAATGGTTACCTGATTGACGATGCGAGTAACGAGCTTAATCTCACCTTGCTGCCCTAATGCCTGCACGGCATTTTGAATGATGTTGAGCAGCGATTGCTGAATCTGTTCAGGGTCGATCAAGATATCGGGAATGCTAGGATCGTAGTCCCGTTGTAGGTGAATGTTTGGTGGTAACTCAATCGAGACCAGCTGAATGATTTTTTCAAGCACCTGATGAATATTGTGAAAACTATGCTGGCGGTGTTTATTTGGACCCAACATGCGCTCCACGAGATTATTGAGACGGTCAGCCTGCTCAATAATCATCTGGGTGTATTCACGGCTCTCGTCATCGAGCTGGCGATGCAGTAATTGCGCCGCGCCACGTAGCCCTCCCAATGGATTCTTAATTTCATGAGCCAAGCCTTTAACTAAGTCCTTAGCCAATTGCTGCTGGGTCAATTGCTGCATTTCAGTGGAAATACGTTGTTGTTGGTCCACTTGTCGTAATTCTAGCAGCAGGTGTGGTTGTTGTAGATATTCCACCGGTGTCACCGACAAATCGACGGTTATGCTGCGATGATCAAGACACACTAAGGTGGCTAGGTTATCGTTAAAACCTTGATCTGATTGAAATACCTGTGAGAATAAATTAAGTGAAGAACTTAAATGCTGATACAGCGTGGTGAGGTGGCTATTGCGCATACGCTTCGCGCTTAGTTCAAATAATTGCTCAGCGGCGGGGTTGCTCGTTTGCACGATAAATGACTGGTCAACTAAGATGACGCTGGTAACCATATGGTCAAAAATTACGTTATTTACTATGGGTAACACACGCTCTCCAATTCACTATTTTAGCCAGTGTAACATGCGCACCAAAGTGGTGCGACAATACTGTCTCTTTACATAGTCTAAGCATTGTCGCTTCGTAACCTAGTGATTAACGGGTCAAATAAGTTTATTTTCCGCGACTCACCGAGGCTCTATGTAAATAAACAACTGTTTCAGTAGAGGTTGCAAGAATTTTGCCAGAGCTTGAAATAAGCTGTGCTTTTATTTTTAATTCGCCTCGTTGAATATTTTTAAGTTGAATAACAGAGGCTTGCGTTGGTCTGCTGACCAAAATATTATTTACCAAAACTTGGGTTCGTGTTTTAGTGAGTGCACTAGCATGGCTTTGCACCATAACGGTGATATTGCCTTGGTTATTACGGATCGTTTCACCATGAGAGGGGCTTAATATGTTGATATGTGCATTGCTATCGGTTGTTATTGTTTTTTTTACATCACTTTGCGGCTGTGGGGGTTTGTAAGCAGGCAATCGGCTCTGCTGGCTAATGTCTTTTAGCTGTAACGGTTTGGCACCCTTAAAGGGCTTGTCAGCATACTGTATCGACCCGTCTTTATTAATTCTCTTATACACGGTCTCTGCCGCTAACTGGCAAGCATAACTGACAAAAATAATGAAATAAAGTGACAAAATAGACGTGCGCATCGTGGTATTCCAGAGAGGAGTTAACTTAACTATGGCTGCTTTCCCGCCAAATATCAACGCCAATACTGGCACCGCGGCATAGTATGAAGGATAGGGCATCGATGTACTTAGATTTTTTCTGGAACAAAAAGTCTGTGCGCACAGGGAAGTACGTACTTAGGTTCTGCCGGGAGCAGAGAACCTGCCATGTGCACGCTGAACATCGCCGCTCTTTGCCATCCATGGCACCGCGGCATACCGTTCATCCTGAACATAAAAAAGCCCACAAATGTGGGCTTCAGTGTTAGATGTTCAAGGGCTGATTAACAGCTGTAGTACATCTCGAACTCAATTGGAGCAACAGCTAGGTTTAGACGTTCTACTTCTTGGCGCTTAAGGTCGATGTAAGCATCGATAGCGTCTTGAGAGAATACGCCGCCAATCGTTAAGAAGTCGCTGTCTGCCTTAAGGCAATCTAACGCTTCAGATAGAGACTCCGCAACTGTTGGGATCTGCGCCGCTTCTTCTGCTGGAAGGTCATAAAGATCTTTATCCATAGCATCGCCAGGGTGGATCTTGTTTTTGATACCGTCTAGGCCAGCCATTAGCAATGCTGCAAATGACAAGTAAGGGTTAGCCGTTGGATCAGGGAAACGAACTTCGATACGACGCGCTCTTGGAGAAGGTACCACTGGAATACGGATAGACGCACTACGGTTACGCGCTGAATAAGCAAGCATTACCGGTGCTTCGAAGCCTGGTACTAAGCGTTTGTATGAGTTAGTTGACGCATTGGTGAAAGCGTTTAAAGCTTTAGCGTGCTTAATAATACCACCAATGTAGAAGAGTGCCATTTCAGACAGGCCACCGTATTTGTCGCCAGCGAACAGGTTTTCACCACCTTTTGCGAGAGACATGTGACAGTGCATACCTGAACCGTTATCACCAACTAATGGCTTAGGCATGAAGGTTGCTGTCTTGCCAAACTCATGAGCCACGTTATGAACAACGTATTTGTAAATTTGAATCTCATCGGCTTTCTCAACAATTGTGTTGAAACGACAAGCGATTTCGTTTTGTCCAGCGGTTGCCACTTCATGGTGATGTGCCTCAACAACAAGACCCATCTGATCCATCAATAAACACATTGCGCTACGGATGTTTTGCGCCGAATCGACAGGAGATACTGGGAAGTAACCGCCTTTCAGACCTGGACGGTGGCCAGTATTGCCTTCTTCATACTCGGTGTTTGAATTCCAGCAAGCTTCTTTGTCATCGATTGAGTAAGACGCGCCGTTGATGTCATTCTTGTAGCGAACATCATCGAACAAGAAGAACTCTGGCTCAGGGCCAAACAGTACGTCTTCGGCGAAACCAGCGCTGCGCATATATTCTTCAGCGCGCTTAGCAACCGAGCGTGGGTCACGGTCATAGCCTTGCATAGTATCTGGTTCTAAGATGTCACAACGAATGTTTAGAGTAGGGATATCGGTAAACGGGTCCATCACGGCGGTAGACGGATCAGGCATCATCACCATGTCTGAATCGTTAATTGATTTCCAGCCGGCGATAGAAGAACCATCGAACATCTTGCCATCTTCGAAGAAGTCTTCATCGATTTGATGTGAAGGAATGCTGATGTGCTGCTCTTTACCTTTAGTATCGGTGAAACGTAAGTCAATAAATTTTACGTCGTTCTCTTTAATTAGCTCTAAAACATTTTCTATAGACATCTGTTGTTTCCTTTAAATATAGGTCATACATAATTCACTTGCTCAGAGTAAAGCTAAAACTATGCCATGTAGTCAAGTTACTGAATTTACGATAGTAAAAAAACAATTGTGGATTGAGGTTATCATATTTGCACCAATAAGATCCCGCCTTCGCACTCTATTGGTGCGTTAGGCGCAATTGCTACTTTGATGCGCTCATCGCTTCTGAAACATTGAAGTGTGGTCTATTTCAAACTATTGCTAGTTTTTTAACCTAATATTGTTTTTAACAGCTAAATAGATAGCTTTTAGCTGCGCAAGCCTGTAGAATTCGCCGCCTAATTTTTGTACCAATGCAAATGCAAAAGCACTAGTTTTTTATTCGTAAAAAGGCTCTTGGTGAGGCGCTCGCGTTGGTATTTATGATCTATGAATAACGGCCAGTTTACTGCTAGTTATTCCTGTTTAGGCGAAATGTATGTCAAATAATATTACTGATATCAGCAAGTTGCGTAATATCGCAATCATTGCTCACGTTGACCATGGTAAGACTACCTTGGTTGACAAATTGTTGGGCCAATCTGGTACGGTTGAATCTCGTGGCGAAGCTGAAGAGCGCGTGATGGATTCTAACGATCTTGAAAAAGAACGTGGCATAACCATTTTGGCAAAACCTACTGCGATTAACTGGGACGGTCATCGTATCAATATCGTAGATACTCCTGGACACGCCGATTTCGGTGGTGAAGTAGAGCGTATCATGTCAATGGTTGACTCTGTATTGCTACTTGTTGACGCTGTTGATGGTCCAATGCCACAAACTCGTTTCGTAACGCAAAAAGCGTTCGCTCAAGGCCTAAAGCCAATCGTTGTTATTAACAAGATTGACCGCCCTGGCGCTCGTCCTGAATGGGTTATGGATCAAATCTTCGATTTGTTCGACAACCTAGGCGCAACCGATGAGCAACTAGACTTTACCGTTATTTACGCGTCAGCGTTAAACGGTTGGGCAACCATGGATTTAGACGAGCCGTCTGACAACATGAACCCACTACTAGATTCTATTCTAGAGCACGTTTCTGCTCCTGATGCCGATTCATCTGGTGCATTCCAAATGCAAATTTCTCAGCTTGATTACAACTCTTATGTTGGCGTAATCGGTGTTGGCCGTATCAAACGTGGTACCGTTAAACCAAACCAGCAAGTCGTTGTATCAATGGCTGACGGCACAACTCGTAAGGGTAAAGTCGGTACCGTATTAGGTTATTTAGGTCTTGATCGTAACGAAGTGGAAGAGGCTCACGCCGGTAACATCGTTGCAATCACTGGTCTTGGCGAATTAAAAATCTCAGATACCATCTGTGATGTAAATACTGTTGAAGCGCTTCCTGCACTAAGTGTTGATGAGCCAACAGTTACCATGACGTTCCAAGTAAACAACTCTCCGTTTGCTGGTAAAGAAGGTAAATTTGTAACCTCTCGTAACATTGCAGAGCGTTTAGAGCAAGAGCTAGTACATAACGTTGCACTACGTGTTGAAGACGGCGCTGATCCAGATAAATTTAAAGTATCTGGTCGTGGTGAACTGCACCTAGGTGTATTGATTGAAACCATGCGTCGTGAAGGTTTTGAGCTTGCTATTTCTCGTCCTGAAGTAATCATCAAAGAAGTTGATGGCGTACTAATGGAGCCAATGGAAAAAGTTACTGTTGATGTTGAAGAACAGCATCAAGGCACAGTAATGGAAAAACTAGGCATCCGTAAAGCAGTAATGTGTGACATGCAGCTTGACGGAAAAGGCCGTGTTCGTATCGATTTCGATATGCCTTCACGTGGTCTTATCGGTTTCCAAACTGAATTCATGTCAATGACTTCTGGTTCTGGTTTGATTTACCATACGTTTGAAGAATACGCTGAGCACAAAGGTGGCGATATTGGTCAACGTTCTAACGGTGTATTAGTTTCTAACGCAACTGGTAAAGCACTAACTTACTCATTGTTTAACTTGCAGCAACGTGGACGTCTATTCACCAAACATGCTGAAGAAGTTTACGAAGGACAGTTACTGGGTATTCATAGCCGTGAGAACGATTTAACTGTAAATGCACTTAAAGGTAAGCAACTTACCAACGTTCGTTCATCAGGTACCGATGAAGCGCAAGTACTAACTACGCCAATCGTTTACACGCTTGAGCAAGCACTTGAGTTTATCGATGATGATGAGCTAGTTGAAGTAACACCTAAAAGCATTCGTCTACGTAAGAAACTTCTTAGTGAAAACGAACGTAAGCGTGCAAATCGTTAATAGCGATTAAGTACGACCAAAAAAAGGGCTGATGAGAATCAGCCCTTTTTTGTTTGCCCAGCAAAGCTGGCAAACCCGTCCGCTCGAAAGAAAGCGGAGTCACCCTGACTGAGGGGAAGACAATCCGAATGGCAAGGGCGTCACTGGCTAACGGTGGGGTCTGAAG
>Ga0105355_10000648_pt1 | contig 31964 bp, 19 predicted proteins | sample GOMGulsemesocosm_2_FD_83508 | JGI IMG/M metagenome (GOLD analysis project Ga0105355, IMG submission 83508) | Methane-oxidizing microbial communities from mesocosms in the Gulf of Mexico - GOM9C Gulf of Mexico | ecosystem: Environmental > Aquatic > Marine > Cold seeps | place: Gulf of Mexico...
AACCCACGGCACCGATTTAAAGGTTATGGAAAAATCTGACCATTACTAATTTTTTGTGGTGGTGTGGTTCAAAGATCACAGAGTCGCAATCTCACCTGCGAATAACTCACGAGATAGCTCGACATTTTGGCCTAAAGTATCTATAGTGCCGCTCTTTCTTTGTACACAACTTGCTGCGCTGTTGGTTAACCTCAATAATTATGCGCTAACTAACGCTTCTAGGAATATTTCTTTGATTACTTCTGCAAACATTACCATGCAATTTGGCGCTGAGCCATTATTTGAAAACATTTCCGCACAATTTGGTCACGGCAACCGTTATGGTCTGATTGGTGCTAATGGCTGTGGTAAATCAACCTTCATGAAAATCCTAAGCGGTGAGCTAGCGCCAACGTCGGGTAACGTATCGATTACTCCAGGTAATAAAGTGGGGATCTTGAGTCAAAACCAATTTGCGTTTGAAGAATATAGCGTTGTTGATACGGTGATCATGGGCGATGTTGCTTTATGGAAGATAAAGGAAGAGCGTGATCGTATTTATGCGATGCCTGAAATGTCTGAAGATGATGGCATGCGTGTCGCTGAGCTTGAAAGCGAGTTCGCAGAAATGGATGGATACAGTGCAGAAAGTCGTGCTGGTGATATTCTGCTTGAAGCGGGCATCGAAGAAGAGTTTCATTACGGGTTAATGAAACAAGTCGCTCCAGGCTGGAAAGTGCGGGTATTATTAGCGCAAGCTTTGTTTGCAAACCCAGAAATATTGTTACTCGATGAGCCGACCAATAACTTGGATATTCACACCATTAACTGGCTCGCTGAGGTGCTCAATCAGCGTAAAGCGACCATGATTATTATCTCCCATGATCGACATTTCTTAAATTCAGTCTGTACTCACATGGCTGACATTGATTATGGCGAATTACGAATTTACTCAGGTAACTATGAATACTTTATGGAGGCGTCAGGCCTTATCCGTGAACAGTTGCTAGCGGAAAACGCTAGAAAGAGCGAAGAAATAGACGAGCTGCAAGCATTCGTTAATCGCTTTGGTGCTAATGCATCAAAAGCGAAACAGGCGAGTTCTCGTGCTAAGAAAATGGATAAGATTAAACTTGATGAAGTTAAGGCGTCAAGTCGGATGTCACCGTCACTTAGCTTTCAACAGAGTAAGACGCTACATCGTCAGGCGCTTATTTTAGAAGAGCTGTCGCATGGCTTTGACGGCGAGACACTGTTTAAAAACGGCAATCTGATCCTAGAAGCGGGTGCAAAATTAGCGATCATCGGCGAGAATGGTGTTGGTAAAACAACGTTCTTACGCTGCTTAGTCGATGAGCTTCAGGCCAATAAAGGCGTGGTTAAGTGGTCTGAAAATGCGCAAATTGGTTACTGCCCGCAAGATAGCAGTAATGATTTTGACAATGACTTAAACTTATTTGATTGGATGTCGCAATGGCGCACCAGCAAACATAACGATTTAATGGTTCGTGGTATGCTTGGGCGTTTATTATTTACCGCCGATGATGCAAATAAAAAGGCGAAAACCTGCTCTGGTGGTGAGAAAAATAGATTGTTGTTTGGTAAGTTGATGATGCAAGATATTAACGTATTAATCATGGATGAACCAACCAACCACATGGATATGGAAGCCATTGAATCTTTAAATGTCGCGCTTAAAGCCTATGACGGTACTTTAATTTTTGTTAGCCATGACCGAGAGTTTGTCTCATCATTGGCCACGGGTATTATTGAAGTGAAGGATCAAGAGATTGTGAACTTTAAAGGGACTTATGATGAGTACCTAGCGATCCGTAACAACACCTTGAAGGTCGCTTAACCTTCTTGGTGCATCTTCGATAGGCAACCTGCTGAGATAGCAGCTTGCCTATCATTAATGGCCTTGGCGTCATGCATTATCCTCATCTCGGCATCTGTGTCGAAATCAATCAAGCGCCTGTTCTGTTTTACCTTCGCACAACAAAACCAATTACTTGATGTCATTCATTAGGTCTTAAGTTTATTGAGCTGTTGCTCTTGGGATTTAACTAATTCTGCTAGATTTACGCTGCTGGTATAGGCTTCGTCGGCAAAAGTTGCCAGTTCTGCTGCGGTGCTTGAGATGATTGTGATGTTTCGGTTGACCTCTTCGGTAACGCCACTTTGCTGCTCAGCCGCCGTTGCGATATGAGCGACTTGCGCCGAGACTTCATCTATCTGCGTCACCATCGCGGTAATTGAGCCCAGGGCTTGTTCTGTTTTTGTCACCGCCAATTCCGCTTGCTCTGTACCTTTCTCGATAACATTGGCGGCGTTCGCCACTTCGACATGTAAGTTGCTAATTAGCTCACTTATACTATCGGTGGAAGCTTGAGTTTTAGACGCGAGTGACCGAACCTCATCGGCCACTACGGCAAAGCCACGTCCTTGTTCACCGGCACGTGCTGCCTCGATGGCCGCATTTAACGCCAGCAGATTTGTTTGCACCGCGATAGTACGAATGACTTCGACAATTGAGCCAATATTCTCGCTACTGTGTGATACTTTAGTGACTGCTATTTTTGCTTGAGTCGATTCACTGGACATGGTGGACACATAATTCATTGCTGTCACTAGATTAGATTGACTGTCTTTTACATTGCTCGCCATCGCGTCAGCTTCTTGCGCCGTTTGCTCTGAAGCGCGCGCTACTTCAGAGGCCGTCGAGCTCAGTTGATTGACGGCAGTGACGACATTTTCTATTTCACTGTATTGGCCGCTAACACTGTCTCTGATATTCTGTGATATCTTAGCGGTCGCCTCACTCTCAATTTGCGATTTGTGGGTCAGGTCTTTTAGCTTACCGATGAGCGCTTTTAACTTGGTTAAAAATAGATTAAAACCACCGCCGAGTGCGATAAGTTCGGCATGCGATTGCACGATTATTTCCTGAGTAAGATCACCTTCTTCGCTGGCAAGCTGCTCCATGCTTTGTTGGAGTGTGTTAATCGGCGCAACGATACTTTTAGTTAACAGCCAGATACACAGCACAGCAATAGCAGTGATAACAACGCCTAAGATACTTTGTAACTGAGTCATTGCGGATGCGTTGCTATCCATCTGATGTTGTAAGGCGATGGCGCTGGCAAATGCGTCCTGCTGCGCCACTTCAATGACAATAGACCAGGTGTTCTCAGAAAGGGTAATGTTGATAGCTTTAGCCACAGCGATCGCATTGTCAGTGACTAAATAGCCGCCCTTGCGATGCAAGGCCAGCAATTGTATCGCTCTATTTTCTTCGATAGCTTCGTCTAAAGGGCGGCCCATCTTATGATAATGGCTTGAAGCGACAATGAAGCCTTTTTCACTTAGTAAGGTCACTTTGGCACGGCCATCATAAAGTAGGGCTGATAGCTCATCGACGAAGGTTTGAAAGATGGGTAGGTTTAAATCGACCCCAACTAAACCAATAAATTTCTGCCCTCTAATCACCGGGACCGTTAAAGAGGTCATCAATTGATTTTCCCCTGGTGATACCTCGAACAAGTAAGGTTCCATTAGACAAGGTTTGCGACGCTCTTTGGCGCACAAATACCATTCGCCAGCCCGCACACCGAATTCGTTGAGCGTAGCATCATATTTATCGGTAGCATTGGCGACAATTGATTGAGTAACGTTACCACCCTGATCTTGAATGTAGTAGACCTCAAAACTGCCGGCGCCAACAACGCTATGTGTACTACCAGCGACATAGTTAGCATCCTGATTATCATAGCCATTGGCTTCAAACTGAGCATACATCGAGGATATTTGGCTATTGCGCTGCAACGTATCGGCAACCGCTTGTTGCGCTAACTCACGGCTCAATTGGTTGGATGCTTGATGAGATAACAGTGCCGAAAATGAATAGGGTATGCGGTAAGACTCATTGATGAAGCCTGCTATTCGCTGACTATATTGTGCAGCTTTTGCGGACAATTTTGCCTGTATTTCACGATCCAACGCCTGTTTAACTTCCGCCGATACCTGTCGATTATTACGATCAATTGCGAACCAAACCGAGACCGACAATATCGTGACGGTAAGTAGAAATAATGTAATTGATATCCAAAGTAATTTGGAGCTAATTGAGTACTTTCTCATCATAGGCCTCATGGGCAAGATGCTCTATCATCCGTCTGGACTATTGAGCTCCTTGCAGTTAATTTGACGTAATCTATTTATGAATAAAGCGTTGTAGCTGTCTACTGATATTTTCAACCGCGACATTGATTTGTTCAGCCATGTCCAGCAGTTGTTGCGTACTTTCATTGGTTGATGTCGCCACATCGCGGATCCTGTTTACATTTTGATTTATCTCTTCGCTGACACATGCTTGCTCTTCTGTTGCGGTGGCAATTTGTAAATTTTGAGATTGAATATCGGTGATCGCTTGGCCAACATCGTCAATCATTTCATTGGTCTCAAGTGCTTTTTCTTGGCTGTTTTTGATGCTGTGGTTACCTTGCTCTAAACTAGCAACCGCAGTTTTTGACCCCGATTGCAGTTGCTCAATCATCCGGTTTATTTCCTGGGTTGACTCTTGCGTCCTACTGGCAAGAGTTCGCACTTCGTCTGCAACCACTGCAAAGCCTCGACCTTGCTCACCAGCACGTGCTGCCTCTATTGCTGCATTGAGCGCCAATAGGTTCGTTTGGTCGGCTATGCCTCGAATAACGTCAAGTACCCCACCGATATTTTGACTATCGGTTTCTAGGTTGCCGACGGCGGTTGAGGCCTGCGCCATACTCGTCGATAGCTTGTCAATCGACTGCATACTTTGGCCTATAATCTGCCGTCCATGTTCTGACTTTTTATGGGTTTGTTGGGTGTTTTCTGCGGTGCTTGCCGTGATACTCGCCATTTCCTGGGTCGCTAACATCATATCGCTCATCGCCTGAGCTACCTGATCGGTTATTTCCTGTTGGTGGGCGGTGTTACTCTGGGTCTTATTGGTGACAAGAGCCATGGTTTGGGTGGTGGAATTTAGTTGTTGTACTTGCGTGTTGATTTGACCCATGGTGCTTTCAAGTTGTGCCATAAAATGATTAAAAGACACAGCAATGAGTCCGACTTCATCGGTAGGACTTTCGACTAAGCGCTGCGACAGTTCGCCGTCACCATCGGCAATTTCTTGCAGCGCCCAATGCACAGTATGTAATCTTCGGGCAACGAGTCGGCGGAACATGAAAAATAATAAGCCAACGGTGATTGCCAATGCAATAATGACAATTGCAGCAATGGTGAAATTTAAGCTAAACGCACTGTCCATTTGTGATGAAATAGGTACTTGTACTTCTAAAACACCACGTAAATCATTGAGCGTCCAGCCAACCTTTGGCGTGTCAGGGTGAGCATTATGACAGTTGACGCATGCTTGCTGACTCATGGTATCTGACAAGGCAACGCGCACAACTTGTTCACCATCGATGGTGTCGAGTCGCGAAAAGGTTTTACTGGCATCTACACTCAGTGCATCCCATGCTGCTTGCCCAAAGTTGTCTAAGTTTCTGTCACTGCGGTTGGGAAAAGGAAAGGGGCTATATAGCTTTAGGGTAATGATATTTTGTTCAGAAAATATTTTGCTAAGATCATGAATAAACGTTGCAGGTAAGGGGATAATGTCGGTTTTATCTTTATGCTCATAGTGCGGTTTGATACCACTGCTAATGATTTTTTTTATCACATTCTGAGTATAATAGGCCCTAATCGCTTTGTATTGTTTGACAGTATCTTGAGCCGAAGCAATAGCCGTATCGATGGTGTGGCTCTTGGTGACCGAAGGAACATACAGGGTCAAAATAAATAATACTAAGATGAAGATGACGATCATTGGCGTGAATAACCGCGTGCTAAGTTTATCGGTAAATTTTATTGCTATCATAATTTCCTCGATACCTGCTCAACTTTGACTGCTTAAGTGTAGCCAACTTTTTGAGTGTTACATCAGTTTTTATGAGACAGTGGTAAAATACCGATACAGCGAGGTATAGCAGGCCGTGAATCAAAGGGACTTTGGCTTAAATCGACAACGATAATAATGACCAATAGGAGCCAGCAATGGTTAAGTATGTTTTTAGCTTAATGATATTGTTTGTTGCTTTGCCTAGTACAATGGCCATTGCAACTGAGCAGGGCTCGTTGTGTGTCGCTGCGATGCCTGGCAAAGATAATAAATTGGGGCCGGTAATGTCGCCAGCAAGTACTTATGTGGCGCCAGATGCGTCAATTCGGGTAAAAATTGACGCGCAGCAGATGTATGCTTCTCTCGATGGCGGTGGCGAAATTTTAGGCTTAAGTTTACACCATCAACATCTCGTCCAGCTATTTAGTCAAGGAAAGGCGAAACTCTCATTCTGGCTCGATTTTACCAAGCACGATTCAGCGTTGTTGTGTTTATGGTATTACCCAAGCTATGGCACGTTCTCGGTGATACCCAGACAGTGGCAGAAATGTCACTGTGATAAGTAACCCCAAACGGTGGTGTTTGGGGTTGGCGCTTAATCCGATTATGCCAATTTTAATACGGTGGCAATAGATTGGGCTAAATAGTCGACATTGGATTTACTGATCCCTGCGATACTAATGCGGCTCGAGTCGACCATGTAGATGCTATAATCGTCCATCAAAATTTTCACCTGCTGGCGGGTGATACCTAAGAAAGAAAACATCCCAGACTGTCGGGAAATAAAGCTAAAATCTTGGCTAACCCCATTGTCGATTAGCTTCTCAACCAGCATCTGTCTGTTTTGGGCGATTCGCTCACGCATTAGCGCCAGTTCTTGATGCCATTGGGCAGTGAGCTCTGGTGAACCTAAAATGGTACTGACCAATGCAGCGCCATGGGCCGGTGGCATCGAATAAATACTACGTACGACACTCAAAACGACTGAGAGCGATACATCAGCACTAGCGCTGTCTTTGGCCACTAAGGTGAAGCCGCCAATACGCTCGCGGTAAAGGCCAAAGTTTTTAGAGCAGGAACTACACAATAACAACTCAGGCAGTTCATTAGCCATTAGGCGTGGACCATAGGCGTCCTCAACTAAGCCTTGGCCGAAGCCTTGGTAAGCCATATCGATGAGGGGGGTGAAACCGCGTTCTTTTGCCAGTGCAGTGACTTGTTGCCATTGCTCGTTGGTTAGATCCATGCCGCTAGGGTTATGACAGCAGGCATGCAATAGCACGACATCTCCTGGGCCCACCTGCGCTAATGTCGCTAACATGCCAGCAAAGTCGAGGCATTTATTGGCATGGTCATAATACGGGTATTCCTTTACGGTTACCCCGGCGGCCGTAAACAGGCCATAGTGATTAGCCCACGTTGGATTACTCACCCAAATAGTCGCTTGCGCTTTGCAGGCCTTAATAAATTCGGCGGCGACGCGAAGTGAGCCGGTGCCACCTGGTGTTGAAATGGTGCGGGCACGGTCTTGTGCAATCACCTGATGGTCACCGAAAATAAGCTGGTTAATCTGTCGATTAAAGTCTGCTTCACCGGTTGGGCCAATATAAACCTTTGAGGTTTCATTTTCATTGCGCCACTTTTCTGCTGTCTTGACACAATCTAAGATCGGAGTGTGTCCCATCTCGTCCTTGTAAACACCAACACCTAAATCGACTTTGTTGGGATTATTATCCTGATTGTAGGCATTGATCAGGCCTAAAATAGGATCGGCTGGTTTTGGACTAAGTCGTTCAAACATGGTGGGGTCGGCCTTTATTAAATGAGTTGAGGTAGGCTAGCTAATTTAACCTAGATTTAACACGGTTGATAGTGATAGGGATAAAAATAGTAACTTTTGTTATTTTTATTTTGGTGGCGCAAACCCGTGGCGAGCTAGCAACTGAAAAGCCAGCAATATCAGATTGCTGGCTTAACTGTAAAGTTAAATAGTATTAGATCTCGACGACATTAAAATCTACTTGGATATCAACATCTGCTGCGTAATCTACGCCATCAACTTCGAAACCAAAAAGTTGTAAAAACTCTTGTTTGTAGCTGGCATAGTCGGTCAGTTCGAATAGATTGTCGCTGGTTACTTGTGGCCAGATATCACGACAAGCTTGCTGAATATCATCACGTAGCTCCCAGTCATCCAGGCGTATCCGATTCTTATCATCTAACGCAATGGCTTGGCCGCCGTTATACAGTTTAGTGCTAAACAGGCGGAATACTTGATCCATACACCCTTCATGCAAGCCGTGTTCTTTCATCACCTTAAAGGCCATTGAAATATACAGTGGCATCACCGGAATAGCCGAACTAGCTTGAGTCACCACACTTTTTAGTACTGCGACATTTGCTTGGCCACCCGTTTTGCCTAGTTTGCTGTTAAGTGCACCAGCTGCGCGATCCAAATCTTCTTTTGCCTTACCAAGCGCGCCATCCCAATAGATAGGCCACGTCAGTTCGGTACCAATGTAACTGTAGGCAACCGTTTTACAATCATCGCTTAATACGCCAGCTTGATGCAATGTGTCAACCCACAATTCCCAATCTTGGCCGCCCATGACCGTGATCGTGTCATCGATCTCTTGCTGGGTGGCAGGTTCAATTGAGGCTTCAATAATGGTGTTTTTATTGGTATCGATAGCGGTTGAAGTATATGTTTCACCGATTGGCTTTAGACAAGAGCGAATCACTTCGCCGCTGTCTGGTAATTTACGCACGGGAGCGGCTAACGAGTAAATAATTAAATCAATTTGGCCCAAATCTTCTTTGATTGCGGCAATGACTTTGGCTTTGGCTTCGTGAGAAAATGCGTCGCCGTTAAAGCTTTTAGCGTACAAACCTGCTTCATGTGCTGCTTTATCAAAGGCGGCCGCATTGTAATAACCCGCAGTACCAGTCTTACGCTCGGTTGGTGCTTTCTCAAAGAACACCCCGATGGTATTAGCACCACCACCAAACGCCGCGCTAATGCGTGAAGGCATGCCATAACCACTAGAAGAGCCTATCACTAAGACGTTTTTAGGTGCATTTTCAAGTTTTGGCTGAGCTTTGGTGAAAGCAATCTGTTGCGCGATATTTGTTGCACAACCGGTAGGATGGGTGGTGGTACAGATAAATCCACGAATTTTAGGCTTTATAATCATTGATATAACTCTTATAGACTGTTCATTGGTAGTATGGCGCATACTATAACGTAATTCACGCTGTATGCTGCTCTGATTAGTTGATTTTTAGTAGATTGAGCTAACTTTAAGCCGCTGAGAGACAAACAGCGATAATTCGCGCTATTTTATCCATGGAATTTAGTTATCGGTGGTAATCTGTGCTTTATCTTGTAAAATCAACCATAATTCTATTGGAGATAAAATATTATGTTGTCCGTTGTCCGTATTAAAGCCACCTTACTGGCGCTATGTTGTTTGCTCACCCTAGTATCATGTTCGCCGCAAGCCCAAGATAGTGCACCAGCACCTATCACCGAATCTGCAGTTGCCGCGACTGTTGCCACTGCTTCGGTTATGGCGTTTCAACTCGGTGAAGATTATGAAATAGTGCGTGAAAAGGGATCAGATAAGCCGCAGATCGTCGAGCATTTCTCGCTTTATTGTGTCCATTGTTATCATAGTGAAGAGTTGTTTTCTGAGCTTAAAGCAGGCTTAGCTGAAGAGGTTGACTTTAAACGCTCTCATGTGTTGTTTCTACCACAAAGTAAACCAGATTGGGCGCGCAACATGACGTTCTCTTTTGCGGCGGCGCGTGAGCTGGGCATTGAGGATGAATTTGTTGCTAAGGTGTTTGATTATCATTTTAAAGACAAGGTTTATCTTGGCAATATAGATGATATAAAAAACATATTTGTGGTATTAGGTAAAACTGGGCAAGAGTTTGATCTGGCGCTGCGCAGCGAAGCGAGCTTAATCACGGTTAAATCGATGGACCAACAAGCCAAGAATGATAAAGTTAGATTTACCCCTGATCTTATCGTTAATGATAAGTACCGGGTTAAATTGAGTGGCTTAAAAGAGCATGGAGATGAGGGAAAACGTCTGGCTAAGTTAGTCAAGTATTTGTTGACCAACCCTTAATTGATGCGCAACACGGATTCAAATTCGTTGGTGATACCTAAGCAGCACTTTATTCCCTTCTCATGCCATGATGTGGAGGGCATTTGCCGCGCCACAAATTTTGTTGAGGGCGAGATGTTTGAGCAACATCGCCATCTATTCTCACGCTTAATTAATATCCAATATCAATCATTACTCGAACAGCTTAAGCTTAGTTACGCGCCTTATAATCCAGATCTAGACACTAAAGTCTGGCAGCAACAGCGGGTAAAGCAGCCGCAAGAGCTGGCCACTCTAGTTGGCCAAATGCTTAATGCGGCCAATTATGTGCAGTTAACTGCAGATGATTTGGCGCTGGCGCTCAATGCTCAATCATTGTGTAAAATACGGCTCGATGTTGACTTTAATGAATTTAGTCAGCTGTTAGTGTTTAGTCGTGGTGAGCACATCGTCAAACGCACGGTCACTCGACTTGGCCGTTTTGGTCACAAACGTCTTGAGTTTGTTAACTTCGAACGGGTCTTTATCTTGTTACAGTTTCAAGATCGGCAATGGTTTATTGACCGCAAGCGAGAGGTGCCGGAACACATACAACCCGGTGCGATTATGCTTAAGTTATTTAAAGATGTGCCCAAGGCGGATCTTGAGACGCTGTTTCCCAACACTAAAATTAAGATGCGCAATCTTGACAAATTACTCATTGGCGTGCCAGCGCTTGCTAGCGGCGGGCTAATATTAGCCACCAAATTGAGCGCCACATTAGTGTTAAGCGCCGCGTTAATTTCATTCTCTTTAGGGTGGTCTAAACAGCCGGTGGTGCTCGATCAAAACAACATGCTGATATTAGGGGCAGGTTTGGCTACATTAGGGGGCTATTTATGGAAACAATTTAGCGCCTTTAAGCATCGAAAAATAAAATTTATGCAAAGCTTAACCGACAGCCTTTATTATAAGGCGCTCGACAATAACGTCGGGGTATTTCATTATTTAATTGATAATGCAAAGGAGTCTGAAGGTAAAGAGCTCATTTTGGCTTGGACATTTATGCATCAACTAAAGCGCGCCACGGCTCATACTTTAGATAGTGCCATTGAAACTTACTTTGAGAGCACCCTAGATAGCGCAATTGATTTTGATGTCCAAGACGCGCTGGCCAAGTTGTTGCGCCTTGATTTAGTCACCTTAGAGGGCACAGAGTATGTGGTGCGGGACCTGCAACAATCTTATCAACATCTATTGGCGCAGTGGCAGCGCAGCAGCACGTTGTAACCATTGTCGGTTACAACTGTGCTACCGTATTTTTTCTTAGTTCTATCCACTGACGTAGGTCGTCTGCACTTTTGGGCTTAGAAAAGAAATAGCCCTGTAAGTAATCCACTTTATTGGCGATTAAAAACACGCGCTGCTCTTCCGTTTCAACCCCTTCGGCCGTTACTTTCAAGTTAAGACTATGGGCCAGATTTATCGTCGCCTTAACAATCGATTCATCGTTATGGTCTGCGCCGATACCATTGACAAAATATTGATCGACTTTTAGGGTGTTGACCGGTAGTTTGGAGAGATAGGTTAGTGAACTATAACCGGTACCAAAATCGTCTACGGCAATCGCAACACCTAACCTTTGCAGATCATTGAGCACCACAATAGCCTGTTCGATATCATTCATCATGCTGTATTCAGTGACTTCAAGCTCGAGGCAATGGGGACTTAAGCCCGTTTGCGCTAGTATGTCTCTAACGGTATTAAATAGGTGGCCGTTACTGAGTTGACGCACCGAAATATTTACCGCCACCGAGGTGTCTTTGCTGATTAACTCCTGTTCAATCCATTGTTGGGTTTGCGCGCAGGCCATTTCAAGCATTTGCTTGCCCAATTCGACCACCAGTCCCGTTTCTTCGACAAGTTCGATGAAATCCCCTGGATAGACTAATCCGCGAGTAGGGTGGTGCCAACGCACTAGGGCTTCATATCCGACCAACGCACCGCTGGCGCTAATTTTAGGTTGAAAATGTGGGACAAATTGGCGTTGCTCTAATGCAACATTTAACTCTTTCTCAAGAATGTCTTTGGCCAAAACACGTTCTTGCATCTCGCTAGAAAAGAATTGAAATGAGTTTCTTCCGGCGCCTTTAGCGTGATACATCGCTGTATCAGCAGATTTAATTAATTCTTGAATGTCTTGGCCGCCCTCAGGGAATGTGGCAATACCAATACTTGCGCCCACTTTGATCGAATGGCCGTCGAGATCGTGTTCCTGTTCAAACGACTGTAGGATCTTTTTGGCCACTCGGGCGGCATCGTCTGATTGCCTGATCATGGGTAATATGATACCAAATTCATCACCACCAAGACGCGCGACAAGATCCCCTTGACGCAAAGATGTTTGCAGCCTAGCCGACACAGATTGCAGCAATTTATCGCCAATATCATGACCTAAGGTATCGTTGACGCGCTTAAAATCATCCATATCAAGCATGATTAACGCCAAATTCCCCTTATCACGAATGCGTTCTTGAATGCTGCATCGCAAGAATTCGTGATACAGTGAACGATTGGGTAATTGGGTTAGTGAGTCTTCTTGGGCTAAACGAATAAGTTCGTTCTCTGTCCATTTTCGTTCGGTAATGTCTTGAAAGGAAAAGACCCCCCCTTTCTCAAAATCCATCGAAAATCCAGACATTGAAAACTCGGTTGGAAAGGCCGAACCATCATCGCGCCTGAGTAAATAGTCACAGCTGCGTACATGGGCCTTGGTGCGAATAAGCTTGGATGGCTTGAATTGTTCCCAACCAACCGGGTCAGTGTTTTTATCACTATGAAATAATGAAAATAAGTGACGGTGCTCGATTTCTTGGTTGGTTGTTGAAAGTAGTTTTAAGGCGGTTGGATTAGCCCAGTCGATGGTGCCATCGGCGCCATAAGAGATAATGCCTTCGCTGATGCAGTCGAGCACGGTTTCATTGTGCGCGGCCATCTTGGTATTTTCTTCAATCACTTGTTGCAACTGATTACGCTGTTTTGCGAGCTCTAAAAAAACATTAACCTTGCTCAGTAATACGGTCGGATTTATTGGTTTAAATAAATAATCGACGGCGCCAGAGCTATAGCCCTGAGAAATAAACTGCTCTTCCTTGGAAATCGCGGTCACAAAAATAATGGGCACATTTTTGGTGCCTTCATAATCTCGCATCAGTTCCACTGTTTCAAAGCCATCCATACCTGGCATTTGCACATCCATTAAGATCAGTGCAAAGTCGTCGCGCAATACTTTCGACAACGCTTCCTCGCCGGAAAGGGCACGGGTCAAGTTGGCCTTTAGCGGTTTTAATGTTTGTTCTAAAGCAAAAAGATTAGCGGGTACGTCATCGACCAGCAGTATCTTGGGTTGAGTTTGCTCAAAGACTAAATCCATAATTTTACAACATCCGTTTCGTTACAATTAATTATCTAGCTACGCTTACGATAAATTTTTTCTTTGTCAAACACACTCTGAAAATGAAGTGCGCTACTCGATTGTTCCATTGACTCATGTGTGCCCAAACACAGATAGCCAAGGGGGGATATGCTATCTGTAAATAGTGAAAACACCCGATCTTGTAATCCACGGCCAAAATAGATTAGAACATTACGGCATAATACTAAGTTAAACTGTCCGAAGACGTTGTCAACCATCAGATTATGCTTAGCGAAGGTAATGTTTTTGGTTAATCTATTCTCCATCTTAATGCAGTCATGATGAATGTTATAGTAATCTGAAAACGATGATTTACCGCCAGATGCATAATAATTTTCTGTATATTGCTGCATTTTTCTCAATGGAAATAATCCTTCTTGTGCCTTGGCCAATGATTTACTGTTGAAGTCGGTAGCAAATATCTTGCAATTTTCATATAGACCTTCCTCTTCGAGCATTATCGCCATTGAATAAACTTCCTCGCCTGTTGCACATCCTGCATGCCATATGTTTATTGATGGATAAGTCATTAGCAGCGGTATTATTTTTTCGCGTAATGCCTTAAATACCTCTGGATCCCTAAACATTTCAGTGACCGGAACCGAGACTGAGTTAAGCAGGTCACTAAAGATGGTTTCATCATGCATCAGCATTGGCACCAATTCGCTTAAATGCTCTAGCTCAAGCTTTTTAATATGATATAACAAGCGCCTGGTTAAAGACTTTGTTGCATAACCACTAAAGTCGTGGCCATATTTTAATTTAATCGCGTGTAACACAACGCTGTACTCTAACTGCTCTAAAGCGGTAAACGTCGTATTCATTATTCCTGCGTCACTTCTTGATAAAGCCATACTTTCATCATCGCGACGAGTTTATCAACGTCCACCGGTTTAGTCAGGTAATCGCTAGCACCTGCCTCAACACACTTACGGCGATCTTCTTGCATTGCCTTGGCGGTTAGCGCAATGATTGGCAATGTCGCATATTTATCATTTTGACGGATCCGCGTCATCGCTTCATGCCCATCCATTACCGGCATCATGATATCCATCAACACAATATCGATGGCATCGTTGGCATAAAGTGTGTCTAGTGCCATCTGACCATTGTCAGCCAGTGTGACGATCATGCCTTGTTTTTTCAATACCTTAGAGAGTGCAAAGGTATTTCTAAGATCATCATCAACCAACAAAACATTGCAGCCCTGAACAGACACCGAAGACTGTGCGCTTGGCGGTGGAGTTACCAGTGCTGGTGTCGGCTTGGTCGCAGCGGGTTTAGCTGGTACGGCCGGTTGAGTTAGCGCTTGAGGCGATTGCTCCTGACTAAATTGTGATAAAAACAAGCCCACTTCATCGTGCAAACGCTGTGTCGAATGAGAGCCATCGAGAATGACATGACATGCATATTTTTCTAACTGATCTTTTTGTTGTTTACTTGGCTCTTGATCGAGGAATAAGATAATCGAAATATTGGCATCTTGGGTGTGCTGGTAACTATGGTCTAGCCAGTGCGCGCCATCGCTGCCTAAACTTTGTGATTTAATAATCACACCTTTAATTGGTTCGTCTGCATTACCTAGGCTGTGTGACAGCTCGTCAAAAGAGTGCACCGCTTGTGTTTCGACCTGAGCATGATTTAAGAAGGATAAATCTAAATGGGCATTGGCACTGCTGTCATCGAAGATAATAATTTTTTGCTGCTCAGACTTGTTTGAGGTCTTCTTAATGAAACTCGACAATAACTTACGAATATCAGACTGATCAATCGGTTTCTGGTGAAAACCAGCTGCGCCTTTATCCGTTAACTCTTTTGACTTATATTGACCGGATATAATATGGACCGGAATATCCTTGGTCTCATCATTTTTCTTTAATAGGTCGAGCAGTTCATCACCTTGCATGTCAGGCAAGCCAAGATCTAGGATCACGCCACTGGTTTTATTGGCTTTGATTAACGCGAGGCCTTTCTTGCCTGTATTGCCGATAACGCAGTCAAACCCTGCCTTGCGCGCTAACTGCGCCAGCACTTTTGAAAAACCGACATCATCTTCAATGATGACAATAAATTTGTCTGTGTTGTCGGCTGAATATTGTGGAAGAGGTGTCTCCAGTATTTTGGTTGGTTCCGCTACTGGTTGTGCCGTAGTTTCTGGCGCTGATGCGGCAACGGGTGCGGTGACTAATGGCGTCACAGAACTGCTATTATGGGCCAAGGTTTCAGCGCTAATCTGTTCGCCTTCGGCGGCTGTCATGGGAATATGTAATGAGAACGTGCTGCCTACGTTGGTTTCGCTTGTCACGCTAAGCTCACCGTCAATAAGCTCGGTAAGATGACGTGAAATAGTCAATCCAAGGCCAGTACCACCATATTTTCGACTAGTTGACCCATCAGCCTGCTGAAACGCCTCAAAAATTGCTTTGGTCTTTTCTTCGCTAATCCCGATGCCACTATCGATAACCGAAATCGACATCACTGGGTGTTGGTTAAGGCTCTCATTGACAAAAACCGTATCAGCTGGCGCAATCATGGCTCGTAAACAGACATCACCACTATCGGTAAATTTGAGCGCGTTGGAGAGTAAATTCTTCAAGATCTGTTGGGTTTTTTGTACGTCTAACATTTGCATAGAGGGTAAATCGTTGCCAATATCGAGGACTAAATTCAAGCCTTTTTCTTTCGCAATCGGTTGGAACTGCGCATTAAGCTCGTTGGCAATCATGACCAAACTAAAGGGTTCGAAATTGACCTCCATTTTTCCCGCCTCAATTTTTGACAAATCGAGGATATCATTAATCAAGGTAAGTAGCTGCTGGCCACTGTTATTGATAACAAGGGCTGATTCAATTTGATCGCCGTCGAGATTGCCTTCGTCATTATCGGCCAAAATTCGCGACAGGATCAGCATCGAGTTAAGCGGGGTGCGCAATTCATGGGACATATTGGCCAAAAATTCAGACTTATAGCGGCTGGAGGCCTCCAATTGATCCGCCTTTAATTCGATCTCCTGTTTAGATTGTTCAATTTGCTTGTTCTTGGCTTCTACCGCAGCATTTTGACTCTCCAAGGACAGGGTTTTTTGTTCTAGCGCATCATTGGTGGTTTGTAGTTCATTTGACTGGCGCTCCAATTCTTTTTGCGATTGGGCCAACTGCGCAGAGCGCTGTTCGACTTCTTCATTGATCGCGCGCAGTTCTTCCTCACGAACTTGTAGCTCTTCCATCTGTTGTTGAGATTGATCTAACAGCAATTGTAATTTGTGGTGAGAATCGGCCACGCTAAGCGCTGTGCCGACAGATTCGCAGATAGCATCTAAAAACTCAAGGCACTGAGGGTGCTGATCGCCAATCCAGCCGAGTTCAATCACCCCAATCACTACATCTTCTTTTATCACCGGATAAATCATCAAGTTTTTGGGGGTTATCTCGCCAAGGCTTGAACTAATCGACGCATAATCTTCTGGCACTTCGGTGATCATCATCACTTGCTTGGAGATGGCCGATTGACCAACCAAACCATCGCCAAAGGCAATCACTTGATTGCCAAAGTGGGGCACAAAGGCAAAACCACCGGCTAATTCTAACTCTTGCTCTTTAACAATATAGAGTGAGCCGACTTTCGCATTGAGATAGTTCGAGACGAACGCAACGATGTTATCGGAGAGATCGGTGCTAATTTGATTACCACGCATTGTTTCAGAGAGTTGCTCTATACCCTGTTGTAACCAACGGTTTGACTCTTCTTCCTTAAAGGCGCGATTAATGTGGGCAGACATTTCATTAATCGATGAGGCTAGTTGACCAATCTCATCTTCACTGGTGACATCAATATGTTGCTCTAGATCGCCATTACTGATGGCATTAGTCGAAACAACCATGTCAATAATAGGCCGTGTAAATCGCCTGGAGATTACATAAGCGAAAAATAGGAATGGTATCGCTATGCCTAGCGCAATCAGATAGATAATCGTCTGTTGTTGCTTAACGTCTTGGAATGCTTCTTGCTCGTCAATTTTAACCACGATACCCAAATTGTATTTTGGCAGGTAACGCCACGATGCGAGTATTTTTGTGTCGCGATAATCGACCGAGTCGCCGCGACCATTAACCCCTTGCACTGCTTCTTGAATTGGCACGCCGGCACTCGCGTTAAGTTCTACCACCACATTTTCAGCGGCGTTGACATTAAAACGTAGCGGTGAAATAAACATCGCCTTATCGCCAGTTAACTTGGCGAGCACGGTTTCACCGGTTTGTTTAAGGGTGGTGTAGTCTTTGACGATGAAATCGAGTTTGGATGGGGATAGCTGAAAGACGATGGCGCCCAGCGCTTTACCGTTAGCAATAATGGGACCGGCGACAAAAGCACTAAATTTGTCACTGTCACCCGCGTAATGACTGAACTTGGAATGAACCGGTTGATTACTCGCTAGTGCTTGTTTAGCGACGATGGCCAGTTGGCTCTGGTTGTATTTACCGCTAAATAAGTTACTGCCAAAATCGCTTCGCTGGTCGAGCGAAAAAATAATATCACCATGGGCAGAAACCGCGTAAATACCCCGTAACTCTCGTTGTCGTAAAATTGTGGACATCAACGGTTTAAGGTAACTTAACTCCTTCTGATAGGCCGGTGAATTTACCCCTTGCTCAAAACCTGCGATGAGCGATTTTATTGACAGTATGGCTTGTGGCATTTGGCTGACTATTTGCACATGGCTTTGCTCTTGCGCAAAAAGCTGGTCGATCATGTTGCTCTTTTGCACCACGATAGAGTCCAGATTGGTTAATACTTGCTTTCGCTGTGCTTTTTGCGCCGACTGTAAACTTATCATTTCGGTGATAAGCATAGGCACCATCATACCGATGATAAGAATTAGCAGTAGCTTGTCTTGAATTCGTTTCATAGTTGTAGTCCCTTACAATTATTTTACTAAATTTTTGTGATTAAGTTTGATACGCAAGCAGTGACGAGCGAGAATTGGTTATAACGTGCAGAACTCGACTTGAGGGGACCAGCAGTGGATGAATAAGATTGATTGAACAACAACATACGGCGAAATTCCTTTTCGGGCCAATTTGGTAGTTATTTTCATTAACAAAATTAACATAGCACAATTTTACTAAGGTGTAACCCTTGCTAGTTATTTTTTATTAGATGGGTAGTGCTGTTCTTTTTTGCGTGATTAATAGATAATCGTCCGATTATTATCAATCACTTATCGGGGCTATTGTGTTTCGACTCTATCATTCTAATAAGTTAGATGTGCTTAAAGGTATTTTAGCGCATCTACTCAAACACGATCCGTTAACCAACCCATTTCACTGTGAGAAAATACTGGTACAAAGTCCAGGTATGGCGCAGTGGCTAAAGATGGAGTTGGCTGATGAATTAGGTATTTGCGCCAATATCGAGTTTCCGTTGCCCGCCAGCTTTATTTGGCAGACGTTTGTCGATGTGCTCGATGATGTCCCCAAGCGCAGTGCCTTTAATAAAGATGCGATGGCCTGGCAAATCATTACCCGGTTACCGTCATTTTTGCCGCGCGATGAATTTAGTGAGCTGGCAAAGTATTTGAGCGATGATGAGCCACTAAAGCTTTATCAGTTGGCGTATAAGATTGCCGATATCTATGATCAGTACTTGGTCTATCGTCCTCATTGGATAAAAGCGTGGCAACAAGGCAGCACTGAGTTTAGTCAAGATCAGGCGTGGCAAGCGATATTATGGCAGGATCTGGCGCAAACCATCATCGATGGCGGTCAGAGTCATTATCATCGTGCCAATTTATATGAGAACCTAATTGCGGCGCTAGCTTCGATGGATGGTGCCCACCAATCGAAGCTACCACAGCGAATTTTTGTCTTTGGTATCTCAGCATTACCCCCCAAATACCTTGAGGCCTTGCAGGCGATTGCCCAGCATTGTGACATTCACTTTTTTCTTAATAACCCATGCCAAGTGTATTGGGGAGATATAGTCGATCCCAAATGGCTCAGTAGAATGGCGGGACAGCAACGTCAGTCATTGGCACAAACGATCACCTTGGCGGGGAAAGGCGTTAAATCCTTCGCGCAGCCACTGTTGCCTGCTGAGCCGCAATCGTTGTTCTCTTTACAAGGAGAGCTGCTAGTAGGCAATCCGCTATTGGCATCGATGGGCAAACTAGGCCGCGATAACTTGGCCTTAATGTTAGAGCTTCAAGCGCAAGAACTCGAGGCGTTTGCACCGAGCCAAGCCAACAGCCAAGGAAGCGTGTCATTATTAGGCCACCTTGCCGATGATATGTTGTATTTGGAAGATCGCAGTATTATTGCTCAATCTGAGCAAGATTTGGCGCAAGGACATCAGCGCTCACCGATCGCGATGGACGACCATTCGATTGTTATTCATCGCTGCCATAGCCCGATGCGTGAAATTGAAGTACTGCACGACCAACTATTGGCGATGTTTGCCCAAGATAGCAGCTTAACCCCCAAGGACGTTGTGGTGATGATGCCAGATGTGAATGCCTACACGCCATTTATTCAAGCGGTATTTAGTGGCGCCAAGCATCGCATCGACTTTTCGATCAGTGACCAAAGTGCTCAGCAGGAAAAGCCTATTTTATTGAGCTTTATTAGCTTACTTGATCTTGCCAACCTAAGGCAAAGCAGCAGTGAGTTGTTTGCTTTACTTGAAGTACCGGCGATTATGGCGAAATTCTCGTTGACGCCGCAATCGTTACAATCGTTAAAATTATGGATCGATGAGTCAGGTATTCGACACGGACTTGGTCTGGATGACGCGCAAGATAATAGTTGGCAATTTGGCTTAAACCGCATGTTTAAAGGCTATAGCCAAACTGACCAAGTTGAGTTTGACCGTGGCGAGCAACCATTGTGGCAAGACATCTTAAGCTACGAGGAATCGAGCGGATTGGCGGCAGACCAGCTCGGCCAACTGGCGCATTTCATCGAGCTGATTGGTCACTATAAAGCGCAGCTAACCGGCGCCAAACCATTTAGCCAATGGCAGCAAATTATTGAGCAACTGTTGCTCGATTTCTATTACCCATCGCTTGAGAATGAACAGGAATTAGCTGTTATCAGTGAGTGCCTGAGCGCCTTGGAGCAAGAACTTAGTTTGGCTAACTTCACGTTGCCGATCGCTAGTGAGGTGTTATTTGAACACCTTAAATCCAATTTAAACAGTGGCAATTCGTCACAGCGGTTCTTGGCGGGTAAATTAAACTTTTGTACCCTGATGCCAATGCGCTCAATCCCCTTTAAGGTGGTTTGCGTGTTGGGCATGAATGATGGCGTATATCCACGTACCATTGCGCCGCTGGGCTTTGACTTAATGGCCAATGAGATGCAAAAGGGCGATCGCTCGCGCCGAGATGATGACCGTTATCTCTTTCTTGAAGCATTGCTAAGCGCTCAAGAAAAATTTTATATTAGCTATTGTGGTCGTCACATCAAAGACAATTCAATTCGTTGTCCTAGTGTCTTAATCAATGAGTTAACTGACTATATTAGCCAAGGATATCGCCTTATTGATGATCAGGATCTGTCATTGGCGCAGTGCCAAGATAATATACTCACTCATCTGGTGACCGAGCATCCTTTGGCGCCGTTCAACGAGCGATATTTTAAGCCCAACAATGACAAGCTTTTCTCTTATCAACAAGATTGGCTCGGCGCGGTAAATCGCCAACAACAAGAACGTCCTTTCATGCCAGCGCCGTTACCGCTTAATCTTGAGCATCAATCGATAGAGCTCGATCAGTTAAAGCGTTTCTTCAAGCAGCCTTGTCAGTATTTCTTGAATCAGCGGCTCGGGGTTTATTTTGGTCAGCACGACATTGAACTTACCGACAGTGAACCCTTTAACCCTGATGGTTTACAAAGTTACTTAATTAAGGCGCAGCTGCTCGATAGTTACTTAGCCAACAATAATCGGCAAACCGTGGCAAGGTTACAGGCACAAGGGATCTTGCCTCATGGTCACTTTGCCGACCTCTATTTAGACGAACAGAGTGCCAGTATGGCGCCACTCGCCCAGGCGCTTAAGCCTTACCTTGGTCAATCACTCGATGATATCCAGGTCAACTTATCATTATCGCCAACTATTGACGGGTTAACCCCAGATATTGTTGATCAGCTAGACGCCGAACAGGCTGCACCCTTTATGCTACAAGGTTGGCTCAAACAACATGTTGCGCCGGGCGTGTTGATTCGTTACAAATCGGGAAAGGGCAATGCTAAGTTCTTTGTCGATTGTTACCTCGACTATTTATGTTATTGCGCGACATCGAGCGATAAAGCAGGTGATTTTCTGATGTTTGCACAGGATGGGCAATGGCGCTTTAGACCGTTGCCCGCCGACCTTGCGCGTGAGCACTTATCACGGCTGCTGGGCTATTATTTGCAGGGACAGACGCGGCCACTGCCGTTTTTCATTCAAAGTGGCTGGCAGTATATCAACCCACTATTTGATAAGAAAAACTTGCAGTTGGTCGATGATGAAAAATCGCTGCTAAAAGCAGAGAAAGCGTTAACTACCGGCGTTGAAGGCGGATTTATGCGCATTGGCGAAAAAGATAACCCTTATAACAGCCGCTGTTTTCCGAACATATTGAGCAGCGATAAAACGCCGCTGATCGAATTTAGTCGCGCGATATTGTTGCCGATCTTGGTGCAATTAGAGGAGCTTGATAATGATTAAGCCAAGCAAACAACTGCCTCAACCACAGACGCTTGACGTGATGACGCTTCCCTTACACGGTGAGCGCTTGATTGAAGCATCTGCTGGCACCGGTAAGACCTATACCATCGCCGGCTTGTACATCCGTTTGTTGTTAGGTCATGGCAACGATGGCTGTTGCCATGAGCAACCGCTGCGGGTGGACCAAATATTGGTGGTGACTTTTACTGAGGCGGCTACCGGCGAATTACGCGATCGTATTCGTGGTCGTATCGTGCAGGCGCGTCATGCATTTTTGGCGGGCTTTAGCGATGATCCGCTGATGAACGCACTGCTGGCTCAAGCGCCTGATCACACCCACTGTGCGACCCTGTTATTACAGGCCCTGCGCCAGATGGATGAGGCGTCGATCTTTACCATTCATGGTTTCTGTCAACGGATGTTAACGCAACATGCGTTCGAGTCAGGTAGTTATTTTGAAACCGAGTTTATTAGCGATGAATCTAACTTGCGCCAACAGGTGATCGAAGATTATTGGCGTGAGAACTTTTACGCCAACGACAATGCCACCGACCACACCTTGGCCAGTATTGTACGCAGCTATTGGAGCAGCCCCGATAAATTACTCGGCGAAATAGCGAGCTTGCTAACTAACCCTTACTTAACCGTCCAAGGGGACAATAGTGATCTGCCGATTAAAGACTATTTAGACCAACTAATCTCTACCATTGAGCAGCTAAAACAGCAGTGGATCAAAGTCGCCGGCGATATTGTGCCTGAGATTAGCAGCAAGGATGTTGACAAGCGCAGCTATAGTAGTAAAAACCTGCCCAAATGGTTCGATGAAGTTAATCAATGGGCTCAAAGCGCGACCAATACGCTCAAACTGCCGAAAAACCTTGAGCGTTTTAGTCAAGGCCTATTGGTGGAGAAAACCAAAACTGGCGAGTCACCCAATTTAGCGATATTTGTCGCCATTGAGCAGTTACTTGCAACGCCACCAAGCATTAAAGAGAGTTTGCTCGCGCGGGCACTATGCTACGTTAAAGTCAATATAGCCCTGCATAAGCGTCAGGCTTCCTTGTTGTCCTTTGACGATTTGTTGAGTGGCCTAGCCGATAGCCTAATGGATCAGCACCACGGCAGTTTGGCGCAGCGGATTAGGGCCCAATATCCGCTGGCGATGATCGATGAATTTCAAGATACCGACCTCCAGCAATATCAAATATTTAGCACGATCTATGGTAACCAGCAAACCAGCGGGCTATTGATGATAGGCGATCCTAAACAGGCCATTTATGGCTTTCGTGGCGCCGATATTTTTACTTACATCAGCGCGCGGCGAAAAATCGACAACCATTATACGCTAGGCACTAACTATCGCTCGTCCAAGGATATGGTCAATGGGGTCAATCGTCTCTTTGAGCAAAGCGCGGCGCCGTTTATTTACCAACAAGATATTGCCTTTCATGCAGTCAAGCATCACCCTAAAGCGTTGCAATTTACCCGTGACGGCCAACCCCAAGGCGCGATCACCCAATGGTTGATGCCTGTTGATAGTCCCGTATCAAGCAAGGCCTACCAACAGGCGATGGCGCTGGGCTGTGCCAGTCAGATAAATCAGTTATTAACTGAGGGGCAGGCGCAACTCGCTGGGTTTGCTGACGGTGATAAGTTTCGCGGCGTGATCGCCAGTGATATTGCCATTTTAGTACGAACCGGCGCAGAGGCTAGCCTGGTGAAACGAGAATTGGCGAACCAAGGCATCAGCAGCGTCTACTTGTCGACCAAGGACAATGTCTTTGCCGCGTCGGTGGTAAGCGATGTGTGGCATGTCCTGCAGGCGATTATTGCGCCAACCAACGCGCGGCTATTACGGACCGCAATGGCCACGGCATTAATGGGCTTGGACGCCTTGCAATTAGACCGCCTCAATAACGATGAAACGCTATGGCAGAAACGGGTCGACGAGTTGCTCTATTTTCAGCAGCGCTGGCTCCAAGTTGGTGTGTTGGCGATGCTACGTGAGCTGATGCACCTGCATCAGCTGCCCGCAAAATTGTTGTGTCTGGTCGATGGTGAGCGTCAATTGACCGATCTGTTACACCTTGGTGAGATATTACAACAGCAAAGCCTTGAAATTGTGGGGGAGCATGCACTTATTCACTGGCTTGGCGATAAAATTTCCAGCACCGCCCATGACGATCAAGAGCAGTTATTACGCCTTGAATCTGACGGCAACCTGGTGCAGATAGTGACCATCCATAAATCTAAAGGCTTGGAATATAATTTAGTCTTCTTGCCGTTTATTTGTGGCACTCGCCAAGCTAAACAGGCGCTTTATCATCAAGACGGCGCAACTATTGTCGATCTCTCGTTAAGTGAAGAAGCATTGGCACTGGCCGATAAAGAGCGCTTGGCGGAAGATTTACGGCTGTTTTATGTGGCGATAACTCGCGCCGTTCACCATTGCTGGCTTGGCCTAGCACCGGTTAAAAGTGGTAAAGCAGGCAAAGACGGGCTCACCGATTTGCACAAGAGCGGCTTAGGTTATTTATTACTCGGTCCACAGCCCTGTAGCGCGCAAGACTTGAGTGATAAGCTCAACGAGCTAACGGCGCAATACGACTATTTCTCGCTGATGCCGCCACCAAATGAAGCCTTGGCGCCCTACGTTACACCAACGAGAGGGCAATATCAGGCGAGCGCGCTTGAATTTTCTGGCAAAATTGAAAACAACTTCTGGATCACCAGTTATAGCGCACTGTCTAAGAACGCCCATCACACTAAGCTAAACAATGTCGATGCCAGCGAAGAGATCTTCGCTATTGACTGGGAAACAGAAGATGAGCTGCTAGCGCCAGCCCTACAAGAGAGTGAGTTAGCGCATACCATCTTCAATTTCCCCCGCGGCGCGCATGCGGGTACATTCCTACATCTGTTGTTTGAAGAAATCGATTTTAGCGCCAATGAGCCTGTTGAGCGGCGCGCCAAGATCGATGAGCTACTCGAACAATCAGAGTTTGATGGTTGTTGGATAGAGGTACTGGTTAAGTTAGTCGACGATGTGCTGGGCTGTGAGCTCGAACCGGGCTTTAGCTTAAACTCACTCGGCATGACGGACAAACAGGTGGAAATGGAGTTTTTTATGCCGATTACCAGCCTCGACTGTGGCCAACTAAATCAGTTGTTGAGTAAGCATGATCCGTTGTCAAAATTAGCGCCAGCGCTAAACTTTGCCAAGGTAAAGGGTATGCTCAAAGGTTTCATCGATTTGGTTTATGTCAAAGACAATCGTTATTACGTACTCGACTATAAATCCAATCATCTGGGAGATAGCATCGAGTGTTATAACCATGAGGCGCTAAGTGAAGTGATGGTCGGTCACCGTTATGATTTTCAATATCAGCTATATTCGTTAGCCTTGCATCGCCTGTTGCGATCGCGCTTAGCCGATTATGACTTTGAACAGCATTTTGGCGGGGCCTATTACCTCTTTCTTCGCGGCATGGATCTAGGTAGTAACGCCGGTCACGGTATTTTCTATAATCGCCCGTCACGGGCGTTTATCGAGCAACTCGATGACTTATTTTCTGGGCACAACAATACCGCTAAGGATCACGTATCATGAGCCTAACCAATAAAGGGGTGCTTGATTGTTTAGCCCACCTAGTTAGCCTAGGGAAAATTAGAGCGCTCGACCATCAATTTGCACGTTTCATTGCCCAATATGATGAGTCGCCTTGGGTGGTGTTAGCCAGCGCGATTATTAGTCATCAATCGGGATTAGGTCATGTTTGTGTCGATTTAAAGCGGCTCAATCCATTACGATTGTTTGATTTAAGTGATTTCGAAGGGCAGCAACTACTCCAGCCCTTGGCGCTCAATGGACTTAATAATTGGCAGCAAGAGCTGCACAGCGCGTTAGTCAACAGCAAAAGTCAGGGCGAAAATGCGCCATTAAAATTGGTCAATCATTCACTCTACCTACAACGTTATTGGAATTTCGAGCAGCAAATAGCCGATTTCCTGCACACGCGCAGCGCGCAAGCTAAGCCCCAAGAAATTAAGCCGTTGTTAACTGGCTTATTTAGTCCTGATTATGACTTTATTTACACCCAATTGGTGGCGTTAAAGGCAACTCATCAACCGCTCGATACCTTTTGTTGTGATTTTTTAAACCTACGCGGCGACCTCTCAATAGATTATCAGGCCTTGGGCGTCGCCCTTAGTGATATTGATAGCGTTGAGAGATTACAGCAATTTTCGGCGCAGTTTAGTGAGCAGCAATGCCTCGATTGGCAAAAGGTTGCGGTAGCAATCGCGAGTTTAAATCGCTTTAGCGTTATCTCTGGTGGGCCAGGTACCGGTAAAACCACCACGGTGATCAAATTATTAGCCTTGTTAGTCGAGTTAGACCTTAACAGCGGCGATCAAGTCGCAACGCCGCCACTCAATATTGAACTCGTGGCACCAACGGGCAAAGCGGCGGCGCGCCTTAGCGAGTCAATTAGCGGCGCGCTGGATAAACTTGCAGTTAAGCAACAGATTAAGGAGCGTATACCCAGTCAAGCGAGCACCATCCATCGTCTATTAGGGGTTATTCCTAACCGTAATACCTTTCGGAATAACAAGGATAACCCACTGCACGTAGATGTGTTGATTGTCGATGAAGCATCGATGATCGATATTAGTCTGATGGCCAAATTGTTCGCTGCTATCGCGCCTCACACTAAGGTGGTGCTACTTGGCGACCGTGATCAGTTATCATCGGTGGAAGCGGGCGCGGTGTTTGCCGATATTTGTGCCGATTTAGCCGGTGGCGCTCGTTATAACCAGCAGACAGCTGATTGGCTGGGCGAGCAAACAGGATTTGAGCCCGCTGTGTTAAGTCTGCCAAGACAGGAACATCGCCAGAGCAGTGTGGTGACCAATAGTTTAGCGCTGCTGCACAAAAGTTATCGTTTTAATCAGTTTTCTGGCATTGGCGCACTTGCTCGCGCCGTGAACCAGGCTGATGTGGCGGCATTAAAAGCGGTATGGCAGCGAGGTTATCAAGATATTGGTCTTCATCAGCAAGGGGACAATGCGCAGCGACAGATCGTCCAGATGAGTATTAACGGCTACAGAGACTATTTGCAGCAAGCACAGCAAATAAGCACTGCTAGTGATGTGCGCCAGACCCTAGCACTATTTGCTAAATTCCAATTACTGAGTCCGTTACGCGCAGGAAAATCTGGGATCGATGAGCTTAACCAGGCCATTGAGGTGGGGTTAAACCGCTATGGTTTAATCGACACCAGCGAGGGCAGTTGGTATATCGGCAGGCCAATCATGATTGCCAATAACGATCATGCACAGCAACTTTACAACGGTGATATTGGTATCTTGTTGCCAGATATTAACCAGCCCGATGGTCCAGCTCGCGTTTATTTCATCATGGCAGATGGTCAGTTAAAGTCTTTCTTGCCCAGCAGGCTACCCGCACAAGACACTGTGTATGCGATGACCATTCACAAATCTCAGGGCTCGGAGTTTGACCACGTGGTGATTTCTATGCCAACGCATTGGAGCCCACTGCTAAGTAAGGAACTTATTTATACTGGGATCACGCGCGCGAAGCTTAGCGTGGATATATTTAGCAGCGCAAGTGTATTGCAAAAAGCCACGTTAACCAAGACTCACCGCGTTAGTGGCTTGAGTAATGCGCTAGCGGTTAAAGTTTAAGGATTAATTGAGCACCTTTGGCCCGTGAGACACAGGCGGTTAGTTGGCGGCCATTGGCGTGCTCAGCGTCACTAAAAATTGAGTCGCGATGCTCTATCTCGCCCTCAAGTACCTCACATACACAGGTGCCGCACATCCCTTGGCCACAGGAGATTGGGATGGTGATATTAGCCCGTTGCACCGCATCGACAATGGATTCATCGGCGGCGACGGTCAGCGTGATGTTTGATCGAGATAGCGTGAGTTCAAAGGGATGATTGTTGGCTTTTGCTGCGGGTTCGGCGCTAAAAGACTCAAAATTGATTGCTGATTTTGGCCATCGTTGGTCTGTAGCAGCATTGATGATATGGGACATAAATGCACCTGGACCACAAATATACAGTGACCTGTTAATGTTCGGTTTGCCTATTATTTGCGTGATATTCCGCTCCAGTAGCGGCTTTTCACTGTCATAATATATCTTGATACGCCGACTAAATGGCAGCTGTGATAAGGTAACGCCAAAAGGTAGAAAGTCCTCACTACGGACAAAAATGTGGACGGTGAACGCTTTGTTGGCCAGTTCAAGGGCGTGCGCCATCGCCAGAATTGGCGTCAGGCCGATACCGCCAGCGATGAGTAGATAGTCGCTTTGGGCTAAATCTAGCGGGAAATTATTGCGTGGCAGGCTAACCGTGGCCGGCGATCCTGTGGCGAACAATTGATGCAGACGGCTGGATCCGCCGCGACCATTTTGCTCCCTTTTAACCGCGATAAGATAACGATGAGACTCATGCTCACTGTTACACAACGAATATTGGCGAATGAGTCCCGGCTCAATATGAACATCGATATGCGCGCCAGCGCTAAATGGTGGCAAGATTGAATTATCCCCAGCGATGAGCTCAAAGCAGCGTACTCCCTGTGCGATATCAGTAACTTCGTTGACCGTTAGGTTGAGCAGTTGCTGATTAGCTACGATGGTGGGTGGCGTCTGTCGCTCGCGCTGGACAATGTTACGATGTGATACATGTGGCTCGAGTAGGTTTTTGCCAAGACGCCATACTTGGTGGTAGCGGTGCCATGGTATTGATGGAAATAGGTGATGGATCAGGTGCATGTCCTGATGGGTTAATAGCATGCTCGCCCAACGGCGCATTACTATAATTTGGGTGGCGGAAAACGGCTGTCTATTTTGTTCAACGCCCGCTGGATGGGGGATGTGAGCAAAAAATAGACCAAAATGAGATAGCCAACGCGCTGTGGCAACAAATAGATAAGCAAGAACTCTACTGCGTATGGCGAGACCAGCCAAGCGCCATACCAGCCGATATAGACCAGCGCGCCGGTGATAAAACTATTCTTTTGCCGTGTCGATAATGCGCTCCAATGCGTCATCACCCAGTAGCCCCAGTAGAAGTCTTTGATTAGCGCGTGCGTCATGCAACTGGCCAATGAACCGTTAGTAAATTTGGTGTCAGGATCACGCTTTACCTCGCCCGTGTAGCGATGATGCGTTAGGTGAAGATAACGATAGAGCGCGGTGCTCATGCCGGGGAAATATATGAATGCCCCCACGGTGCCCGCGAGATCATTAAGCCACCTATGACGAGATACAGCGCCGTGTACCGCATCGTGCAATACGGTAAACATCATGATCATGGCATAGCCATTGAGCGCGAATGCAAGGGCATAGGGGATAGTTTGATTAAGGTAAGCCCAAGTTGACCCGGTAAAAATGACACTACCGAGTAGGCCATAAAGCAGCTGAAAGCCGACCATGGGTATGGTGTTAAGCTTGATAAATTGTGGATCTTGAGCGATCAGCTTTAGCAGACGCGTCGCGGCCAATGGATAGGAATTAGACATGGTTGCTTCCTTCTGGGTAATCGAGGTTCATGATGCTGGCCATTTTCTTACGATCGATGGCTAATACATCGCCACCGCACTGATGAAACCTGCGCCAAGACAACGCTATGGGGCTTTGTTTACTTGTGGCGAAAGGGTGAGTACTGGGGTGATAATTTTTTGACAAAACGGGACGAGCGTTCCACACCATTTTTCCCAATACACTAAACAGAAAAAGGGCAGATTTGACGCGCAAAATGGGTGATTTTACAAAACCTTCAACCTGACACATATGCCAGTAAGCATGCCAAGTCTCTTTGACGATATGGATCAATGCGCTAAATACCATCTTGCGTCGATAATTTTCATCGTCAGGATAAAAATGCTTGTACACATCAAAAGCGACCGCCGCGTGTTCAACTTCTTCAACTTGATGCCAGATCCACATCGCCTTAATGGTGGGATTGGAATGTTCGAACCATTTCTCATAGTTATCGAGAAAAATCATGCCCGCAAGAAAAGTGAAAGTTTCATAGCCTGCGGTAAATCCGATCATCGATTTGAAACTGTCCTGTTTAAGACGCCGATCAAAGCCCAATTTGACCGAGTCTTCAAACGCTTGTGCCTTAGGATAGCGCTCGCGCATTAAGTGATTAAAGGCTAGAAATGAATAGGCATGCTGGCCCTCTTGACCAATGATTGACTGAATATCATCGCGTAACTTCTTTTCGGTGACACGATACTTAGCGGCAACCATTGCGCGGATTAAGTAATGTTCAAAGTAGGGCACATGTAGATTCAGTGCATTGGCAAAAACAGAGAATATCGGGCAACTTTGGCTCCAAAGTACGTGTTCTGGGCTTAGTTTATCGAAACGAAATTGCAAACGCCTTACTTCAATACTATCCATCGGATGCGTTGAATCTTGGGGCCCGTTTGTGACGTTATTTAACATCAGTTGCTCCTTGTTGTCTTATTAAGTGGGGCTGTTAATAGGGTGATAATCAGGTAAAACAATGAAAATACCGCCAACATTGCACTGATATAGGCAATATTCCCTGCTACATTGCCTAAACCTAGCGCGTTATCCCCCAAACTCAACCCACGATTTGGGGCCAAAATGCTCAGCAGATAAAATCCACAATTTCCCCACAGGGTGACGATTGTGGCCAGCTTTATCCGCTGTGTATGGTGGGATGACAATGCGAAGAGCTTGAGGGTTAGGGCAAACACGATGCCCATGATGCCATTGAGTAAGCAGCCTAAATGCACCGCACGCCATCTTGCAGGCTCGCCGATGAAACCGTCATATAGCACCATTGGTATTGGTGACAGACTAATCTGTCCGGTCAATGCGAATGCCCAACCGAATCCTCCCAGCATACCGACTAACATCACCAGCAATGCATGACGAATTATGGTGATAGGTATTGTTTCCACAGAGCTCTTCATGATTATTACTCCCATAATATTTGCTTGAATAATAATCAGTGTATGGGGTATTTTTCGCTTTGTGCCCTATAATACGAGGGTCAAAACATCAAAAAGTGTCCATCATGCATAAAAAAGATAAATCGTCATCGGCATGGCAACTGGTGCAACAGGCTCTAAAAACGCAGCCGATTGTCAGCCAACCATTGGCCGGTCAGCTCGATCTATATTTTGAGCGCTATATTTGCCAGCCGATGCGTTTTAAAGTGCCGCCCTTGCCGGGGATACTATTAGGCACGCAATTTGGTGGGACTAAGATAGTGGGTAAAACGGTTGATGAGCACTTTAAGGCGGATTTCTTTACCGGGTTTTCGGTGTTAATCCCGCCTTACTGTGCGACCCGGTGGAATTTTGGTGGGGTAACGGATTTGGCATTATTTTATTTGCCGCTTAACTCATTGCAGACTAATAACCGCGCAATCGAACATCATTTAAGTGGATTAACCAGACCGGTTGAGGTCACCGAACCTTTATCATCAATGGTCATTCAGCAAGTGGCCCAAGAGCTATTCTCGCCACGCAGCAATGATGATTTTGTTGAACACCTCACCATGATTGCGCTAGAGAAAGTCAATCGTGAATTGGCCCAAAATTGCGCGTTGGACATTAAACCTAATTATTTGGCGCTGTTGTAGCTAATTGTTGTCTATACTCAATAGTGAGATTAACTTATTGAAGGTATTGGTAATGAATACTAAATCATTTGTAAATAAGCTTAACCGGATAACGAAACAACTTTCCT
>Ga0105355_10000650_pt1 | contig 31962 bp, 21 predicted proteins | sample GOMGulsemesocosm_2_FD_83508 | JGI IMG/M metagenome (GOLD analysis project Ga0105355, IMG submission 83508) | Methane-oxidizing microbial communities from mesocosms in the Gulf of Mexico - GOM9C Gulf of Mexico | ecosystem: Environmental > Aquatic > Marine > Cold seeps | place: Gulf of Mexico...
ATTTAACTGTAACTTCTTTTCGTTAAACTTAGCTGAATGCGTAGAGATATTAGTTAAAATATTCCTTGCTTCCGTTTTATTGTTATTCGCAATCAATACTTCGACATAATGTAAGGCTATGCCAACTTGAAGCCCTTTAGACAATAAATAACTTTTACTTAAAAGTGACAGCGCCTCTTCTTTATTTCCCCACTTAAAAATTATCATTGCTCGAGTATCAAGAATATTAATATGATCTGGCGCTTTGTCTAATGCTGCTTTTGAATATTTTAATGCTTTTTCTTTGTTAGCACTCTTGTATGATAACCAAGCCAAATTATTGAGTACCACAAAATTCCCTTGGCCTTTTTCTACCAATATTTCATATTCATTTTGCGCTTTAGTTGAGTCCCCTTTCATTAAGAAACTAGCCACCATAGCGCGAGATAAATTATCATCCGGGTTTTTGGTTAAGTGATTGTTAAGATGGGTGATAGCCATTTGTTGCTTATCTGACGCGGTTAAGGCGATAGCCAATAATCGGGCACTTTCTGAACTTATATCATTATTATAAAATGACTCAAGTAAAGGTAGAGCGTCGTTATATTTACCTTCCCCAAGAAGTACTTGCCCTTCAAATCCGGCTAATACTGAGGCATTGCTTTCGTTCTTTGGAATTTTGGAAAGGTCAGATCTCGCATGGTTAATTTGTTTAGCATTTAATAGAATTTGAATTTTAATGTATTGAAACTGTTCGACACTAGGGCGCCGTTCAATAGCCAATTCAATTATCTTCAGCGCTTTAGTAAAATCTTTTTTCCGCTCAAAATAACCTATCGACGCAACTACAGAGCCAACATCAAAGATAGATATTTGCGTCCACTTCGCTAATGCTTGTTCAGCCTCAGCATTTTTACCATCGTATAAATAGGCGGCAAATAATAATCGCCAGTAGCTAGAAGCCGTGCGCTCATCATCGGGTACATTAGATAGTACTGTTGCGGCAGTTGAAAACGCTTGTTGATGCATTCTCACTTTTGCCATTAATAAGCTGTAATTTAACTCGTTTGAATGTTTCTGATAAATTTTATTGATCACATTCGCTGAATCTTCAGATAACGAAAAACGAAATAAACTGGTTAAGGCAATGATATTTTCAGGATCTTGCATTAATGCTTTTTCAACTATTTTAATTGCCAAGTCATTATTACCGGAACCAGACTCTAAGTTGGCTAGGTAGATTAAACCCGCAAAATTATCGGCTTCAGCTTGAAAACCGTGTTTCAAGGCTTCTCGAGCTAATTCAAATTCCTGTTTACCCATATGAACCATAGCTTGTAGATTAAATCCTTCTGCTTTTTCAGGAAATGATTTCTGCCATTTCAGTGCAACTTCCATTGTTTTTTCAGGTTCACCCTGATTATAGGCAGAAATAGCATAGGCCAATTCTGCTTCGACAAAATCAGGATCGAGTTCTATCGCTTGCTGTAAATCCTCTAGCCCAGTGGCATCATTCATAATCAGTTTAATTAAGCCACTTCTGACCTTTTGCGTTGCATTAAGTGGCGATGCTTTATCAAGTTTTCCTAAAATTTCTTTTGCTTCATCAGCGCGCCCGACTTTGATAAGTTGCATGCTGGCAATAGATAAAAAATCGGTATCGGCTTCTTTGATTTCATCAATATCGCCAAGAGAATCAAGTACTCGCCCCGCATAGCCAAACTTTAGCTCAATAACGGCTAATAACTTTCGAACAAGATGTAAACTAGGCAACGATTCTTCAATCGTTTTTAGAGAAGAATATGCCTGTTCATAATTTTTCATCCGATAGGCACTTACCCCTGAAATAATTCGAGAAGCATTGTTATCAAATTTATTTTGAATCGCTTTTTCTGCAAATCTTCTTGCGTTGGTATAATCACCTGATTGAAATTTTATGTGGGATTTTATGTAGTTAGCAAATGCATGGCGTTCATTAACTTTCAAGATGATATCAGAATGTTTTTCGGCATTTTCGAACTGTTTATCTTTTAAGTACGCATTAGCTAAATATAAATGAGTAATCATAATTTTCGGTCGCAGTTCCAAATACTTTTCAAAGCTAGTTACAGCCAAATCAAAGTCACTACCTGCTAAAGAAATCTTGCCCATAAATAGCACCGCCTCAGCTAATGCCGGGTTAATTTTAAGGGCTTCATTTATCGATTTTACAGCTCTTCTTTGATCACCTTCTGCCATGAACATAAATGCTTTAGCCAGAGAAGTATAAGAACTATTCGCTAAGGTTTCCGTTGTCTTATCTAATGATGCCTTTGCCAAAGTTGAATCACCAAGCTTTATCGCTGCAAGTGTCTTGAATGCAAAATATTCATTTTGCTGCTCTATTGTTAAGCCTTTATCTTTTGTTTCCAAACCAATCACATCATGATAATTCTCTAACGCCCAATAAGTTCTTGCCAGTACTGGAACTAGCTCCCCAAGTGGGGCCCCCAATTCTTTCGCCTTATTTAATTCTTTATCCGCATCATCAAGCAAACCTTGGTTAAAATATAAAGTACCAAGTAATAATCGCACTTGTGCATTTTTAGGTTCCATCCTAACCGCATTTTTCAGTTCCAATATAGCTGCACGATAATCTTTATTCTCTATAAAAATTTGAGAACTAATAATATATTCATCAGGCGTTTTATCTTTGCTACACCCTGATAGAAGACACATAGAAAGTGCAGAGGCAATCAAGGTTATTTTAATATATATATTTGTACGCATATTAGTTCCACTATTTAATTGAGTTAATATCCATTTTATGAATGTAAAATACTACACTTCACGACTACTTGACCACTTTATTTTTCAGTGGCTAGTTAGTTGGGCCACGGCAAGATCATTATAAATTGAAATTTTAGCTTTAGTCACGACCTATAATACATTAATGATAATTTACATATGCGCGACTATCTTGACCCACTTTGATTCAGTTTCTGACCCACGAATAGAACGTTGTAAAAAAACATAACTTAGTGGGCATTCTCTTACTCTCGATAAGTGCCGTTATGACTAGTTATGAAGTCTGTGAGGATATTGAAAAATTGGGCATAAAAGCTTGATTGGCTGCTTCAACATTTGCTTAAGTTTCTCTGGGTCATTTCGTAAGGAGTTCGCATTGAGTTTCATTCGCTGATTTAAAAAATCAACTCAATACTGCCTTTGCAGGCAATGACGACAAACGCTTGTGTCAATGTTCCTTGACTGCAAAAAATCTAAATACCGCTAATTAGATCATCTACTGATAATATAACTATTGATGACCAAGGACATCATATCCAGAGAGTAACCAATAGAGTTGTTCTGCAGTTAATATAAATTCATACGCGTTTATCTTGCTTGGCCATTTGGATTTTTGTTTTTCTAAACGCTTTTACCAAAGCGCAAAGCCTATTTTATCCCTGTACAGTATTTTCAGTTTATCTTTAGTTTTATTACAAAAAGCGAATAAATAGCCGGTATAGGCATCACGGTTTAGCTCATCTTCAACAAAGCAGCAAGAGCATTTATGCCTTTCGAAAATTGACAAAATCCCGATGTAAGAAAACCGCTGAATGCTCAAAAAACATATCCATTACATAAGCTCGCGCAATAATAGACTTAGATAAATGACCGGGGTTGATGTAAGTACACTGATGCTTGCTAGCCTACGGTTACCATTATTGAAGTTTGTTGTTCAACGAATTCCACCTGTTGTGTTATTTTCGCGCGAACAAAGTTACCTAACAACAAACTAAGTTTCTTTCGAACTGCATAAAAGCGAGAAATTGTTAACTGATGTTGTTGGCAATAATCAACAATGGTTTAGCCACTGTTTTTTGCTGACCTTCAATGATACTTTGCCATTGCTCTTTGGTACCTGTAATTTTCATGGTTATCTCCGAAATTAAGTTTGGAGATAAGATATAGGAGATTGAAAATTAGAGACAGGTGCTGTTAGTTATCCGTTCACTATTCTTCGATGTTATGAGGTGAACAAGCAGTTAAGTTGAAAACCACACATATTGTGAGCGCTAATTTTTTATTAAATTTTATGGTATTCCTTCATTTTATCTTATTAATTTTGGGTACATATTATATAGGCGTTATTGATTCAAACATTACAATACACTTTTGAGCATTGTTTTATAATCTTTAAATTTATTTTCTAGTTTTAATAACAAATGGTTCCGTTGAAAACATCCTAAAGATAATTCATATTGTTTATTTGACAAAGACTTTTTATAGCGGGCGTCACCACCAAGAAAGTCATAACTATAAATACCGTTATCAATATAATATTGAATAGCTTTAGTGTGTAAAGTTAATCCAACTTTAATTTTGTTTTCATCAAAGGTAGTAAGCGCAGACAAATAAAAATATGCCTTATCTTTATAAATATAATTAAGTAAATAACCTATCGGCTTTTTATTAAGGGAGAGTACAGAGACTTGCGCAATATTGTTTCTGTTTTCGGTAATCATTAAACGATGAAATTTATTAAAACTTGAGTTTGTAAAACCACTTCCTTGAATTGTATTTTGCCATCGTTCAATATGTATCTTAGAAATATCTTCAAGGGCTAATTTAACGTCTTCTACTTGGGTCAGAACATAAAAATCTAAATCTCCAAGTTGATTTAATAACTTTTCACTACGTTTCACTTGAGAGCGGGAATTTTTAGAAAGAACCTCATTTAAATAAGTTTTTTTTGTTTCAACACGATAAGCTAGTGTGTTTATCAGAGTACGTAACTTGAGAGATTTATCTTCAAAAGGTTTAGCAAATTTCATAAGAGTATCACTAGTAGATAGACCAATAATAACTTCTTGTAGTAAAGGGTCAAAGCTAAAAATGGCTTTAATCATTTCCTCTCTAACAGAGTCTGAAATATTTGTATCTAACAAAAAATCATTATGTTCAATCCATATTTGATCTTGCTGTGTATCTCCTGTTCGATGAAGATGCCATTGTTTAATCGGAAATAAACCAAATATGTTACGTGATTTTTCAACAAACAAACCTAACCCTACTATTTGACCATTTACTAATGCTTCTACAAGAAAAACCTTACCTTTAATTATTTCTAACCAATGGCCAATCCATGACCATGATAGAAAAACATTACTTTCAGCTCTCTTTTCAAGATCTTGCCATTTTAATGAAACATCCCTTTTATTTGACATATTAAAAGGTATTATTGATATCTTAATGGCTATTCCCTTATACTTAATAAATAAAGTCTTTCTTAAATAATTCTTACAATTTTAGCAAAATACTATATAAACCTTGTATGAGATAGTGTTAATTTCATATATAGCCCAACTGATGAGTTTTAGATGATAACCACACCCTATTTGTCCTTTATAATCCCTGCTTTTAATGAAAAACACTTTATTAGTAATACACTAAAGCAACTACATAATTTCGCGCCTAAATTTCCTTATGAAGTGATTATTGTAGACAATGGCTCTACTGATAATACTATAGAAATAGCTCAATCATTTGATGATATCGTATTAACTTGCCCTACAGGTACAATTGCAGCAGTTAGAAACAACGGTGTAAGTAAATCTAAAGGTAATATATTAGTTTTTTTAGATGCGGATGTAGAGCTAACTCAAGACTGGCAGAATAATATAGAAAATACCATTAACCAAATTATTGAATCACCATTATTAATTACTGGGTCAAGGTGTTTACCTCCACAAACAGCCAACACAATTAATAAAAACTGGTTTAATATTTTAACGGTCAGTATTTCAAATACCTACATCAACTCTGGTCACTTAATAACATCTAAAGTTTTATTTGATGAAATATCCGGATTCAATGAAACACTTAAAACAGCTGAAGATCATGACTTTTGTGTAAGAGCAAAACAAGCTGGAGCTAAAATAACCCCCGCACCTTCATTAAAGGTTATTCATTACGGTTACCCTACAACAATAGGTCAATTCATCAAAAGAGAACGTTGGCATGGTCGGGAAGATTTCAAAACGATTAAAACTATTTTAAAATCGAAAATAGCACTGGTTACAATTTTCCATTTATGTATTTTATCATTAAGTTTAATACAGGTAATGAGTATAGGCTTATTAGAGGGTATTATACTTTATGTATTATCTATGATATTACTTACAATTCCTTTAACCTTATATAAATTCAAAGGTTTAAAACTAGAATCAATAGTTAAAACATCGTTAATGCATTATTTTTATATTATCGGCCGTACACTATCATTCTTTGACCGAATCACACTCAGATATTCAAAAAAGTTTAGGTAAATATGACATCTTTTATTTTCGCTATCACATTACTATCCATTGCTATTATTTTGTACGTATATTTGGGTTACCCTCTTTTACTTCAATTGCTGAGTGTTTTATTAAAAACCAAAGCCACACATCAAGATGAACTATTATTACCTGATGTATCATTAATTATATCTTGTTATAACGAAGTAGATGTTGTTAAAGAGAAAATAGAGAACAGTTTGGCAATAGACTATCCTAAAGAAAAATTACAAATATTCATAGTATCCGACGGTTCTGATGACGGAACTGACGAAATAGCAAAAAAATATTCAGCTGAAGGTATTACCCTAATCAGGCAAGAAGGGCGCTTAGGCAAAACCTCAGCAATTAATTTAGCAATGGAACAAGTAACTTCAGAAATTGTAGTGTTTTCTGATGCCAATGCAATGTATGAAGCTGATGCAATTAAAAAGTTAGTCAGAAATTTTGTGGATAAAAACGTAGGGTACGTAGTAGGCGCAGCATTGTATACCGATGGAAAAACAAGTGCAGCAGCCGCAAGTGAAGATATATACTGGCGCTATGAAATAAAGCTAAAAACCCTAGAAAGTAAATTACATTCTGTTGTGGGTGGCGATGGTGCGATTTACGCCATTCGTCGTGCTTTATTCATCAAGCTTGATGCCAAAGATATTAATGACTTTGTAAATCCACTGCAAATAATAGCGCAAGGTTATAGAGGTGTTTTTGATCACGAAGCTAACTGCCAAGAAGAAACCGCTGGCGATTTTTCTAAAGAAGCCAAAAGAAAGCAGCGAATAGTAAACAGAAGCTTTCGTGGGTTAATGAAAGTAAAAGAAGTCATGAACCCTTTTAAATTTGGTTTATTTAGCTTCGAAGTTATCTCACACAAATTGCTGCGTTGGCTAATTCCTGTATTTATAATTAGTTTTGCTTTTGGTTCGTTATTTCTATCTTATAAAAACATTTTAGCTTTTCAAATAATAACCTTATTGGGTATTGTTTTTCTTTGGCTTGCTCAAGTTGGGTTATTAAAATCTAGAAATCAACATAGCTCTCCAATATTTTTTATTCCCTACTATTTTTTAATGGTTAATTACTACTCCCTGTTAGGTGTTTTAACCGCACTCGCTGGTAATATACAAGTAACTTGGAGTACACCCCGGGTTGATGCTAACGAAACCAATCGGTTAACAATGAAGTTTTTTTTAGCATTAATAGTTCTCAATGTTGCGTTAATAAAAATATGTAGTGATATAGTAGGTTTATGATGGTGGTAATAAAAATCAAGCTAATTCTAAAGTTACTTTTCAGAAGCGTATTTATACTTTGTGCGTTACCTTTTGCTGTCCTATTTTTCATTAGCCCTGCCAGTCAAAAAAAATCAACTTTTACAGCACTCTCACAATTTTTTAGCCTGATCCCTGGTCGACTAGGTAGTTATTTCCGTACGGCACTTTATTCTTTAGTTATGAAAAATTGTAGCAATAACGGAGTAATTAATTTTGGCACATTATTTTCAGACCCTGACATTGAAATTCATGATAATGTTTATATAGGCCCTCAATGCAATATAGGTAAATCCGTTATTGGTAAAAACACTCTTATTGCCAGTGGAGTACATATATTAAGTGGTAAAAATCAACATAATTTCTCAGATTTAAACACTCCAATTCAACAACAAGGTGGTCATTACCAAAAAATAGTTATTGGCGAAGATTGTTGGATTGGTAATACTGCCGTAATAATGGCTAATGTAGGCAAGAAAGCTATAGTTGCTGCAGGAGCAGTGGTTGTAAATGATGTGCCTGATTACACGATTGTCGCAGGCAACCCAGCTAAAACTATAAAGCTTCGAAAGACATAACATATTGCTTTACTTATGTAAAGTTATATCCCCCTGTTTCTGAAAGCTATTATCACAAGATTGATCATATTTGGTTTTTCTTATAGATTAAAGCCTTATGTACTCAGGAGCCCCCCTAATAATTGATTATACATTTAAGTTAATAAATAATGAGTAAAACAAATGAATAGAATCAACTTTATTTATTAGTAATAAAATATAACATACACTTTAAGTTTTAATGACTATTACACAACTAGAGTATTTATTAAGCTAGCATTGAAGTATCTTGCAAAAAACAACACAGGTTATAAAAACAAAATGTTTGAATTAGAAGTTGACAATATAAAAAAAGATATAGCTTTTCTCCCTACAAACATCTTACGAGAATTTGCAAAACATTCTATTAATCACAGTAATCTTTCAGGGGCTGTTTTTACTCAATGGGAAGAACACTGTACAGAGTGTGCAGCACCATCATGCTACAACACTTGTGAGCTATATGAATCAAGGCCCGATGGAAGATGCCGTAGGTTTAAAAATGGCATTGAATTATATCGTAATAAAGAAAACCATCTAAACTCAATTGTCCGTATTGAATTTAAAAAATGGGCTTCATTATTAACACAAACAAATCAAAATTCAATTCCACTAAAAACAATTATTTCTGCCGAAAACAAGTCTAAAAAATTAGACTTATTTTCATCTTTTTCTCCGCTCAATTCTTTAAGTGTATTGGGGAGAAAAGGACTCCCTATCCGTCTAGTTAGGAGAATGAAAACATCACTTAAAAATATTGAATCAATTAAAAGCCAACCTTATCAATTAAGTGATTATTTTGTTTTTGAATTGATTAACGATGAAGATTTTTCATTTTCAATTACATTATCAAGTCGTGCATTAAAAGGAAATAAAAACCAAATACCATTCCAAAAGAAACTCGACCTATTACCCGGGTACAATAAATTTAGAATATTGACCTCAGAAATGGCACCATTTATCAACTTAGGTGAAGAAAACCATGTAACTTTAATACCTAACATTGATAACTGCATAAAAGAGACTGTAGTTGTTTATATTCGTGATCTCGGGTTTTATTCAGAATTAACTACATGTAAACCCGTAAAAGTCTTGGTTTGGGATCTTGATAATACATTATGGAATGGCATTTTAGTTGAAGGTGAAGTTTCATTAAAAGAAGATATTGTCGAAGTATTAAAAGCTCTCGATCAACGTGGGATTGTATGCTCTATTGCTAGTAAAAATGACCATGATAACGCATGGAAGAAGCTAACAGATTTAGGGATATCTCATTACTTTTTATTTCCACAAATCAGCTGGGAGCCAAAGAGCCAATCGATAAAAAAGATAGCGGCCGATTTCAACGTAAATATTAATACCGTAGCGTTTATTGATGATTCAGAATTCGAACGTAAAGAAGTTTCAGATTCTTGTTCACTGGTAAGAATTTATCATGATACGCAATATTTAGAAATTTTAGAAAAAGATGAGTTTAATCCTGAGTTATCGTCGGAGTCTTCTAGACGTAGAGAGTTCTATACCAATCAAAAAGCTAGAAAAAATGCGGTGTCCGATTTTACTGGCGATTACTTGACATTTTTAAAGCAATGCGACATGCACTTGCATATAATAACAAACCTCCTACCCCACATTGATAGGGTCCATGAATTAAGCCAAAGAACAAATCAAATGAATTTTTCTACCGTACGGTACACTAAAGATGAAATAAGTTCTTTTATTATTGACCCTGAAAAGTTCTCGTTTGCAATGCAAGCTAAAGATAATTTTGGAGATTATGGGATTGTAGGCTTTGCTGTATTTGATATAAAAAAAGGCTTATTGGAAGATTTAATGTTCAGTTGCCGAGTTCAATCTAAAAAAGTAGAACATGAGGTATTATTATGGCTCGTTAGGGTAGCTAAAGTTAACTTTTCAATTAAAAAAATTCTAGCCTCCTATAAGCCTACAGAAAAAAATGCACAGTCAGGAAGAGTATTTGAAGATTTACATTTTACAACAGTATCAGATAACGAAGGCATTAGAATATTTGAGTACCCAATAGAACAAAGTGATGCTTCATTAGGAGTACTTACGATTACATCTGAAGATAAGGTTTTTCCCCCTAATGAAGAATAAGTTAAAATGTTTATTATTAGAGCGTATTATTTTTCCAAAAAGGCTTTCGCTACACTTAAATAAAGCAATTGTAAGTTTTACTTTTGATGACATTCCATACTCATCAATAGCTAATGGCGCTAGAATTTTAGAAAAATTTGGTCACAGGGGAACATTTTATATTTCAGCAAGCGCCATGAATAAGTCTTATTTAGGTGAGGCTTTCGCGACTGAAAACGATTTATTCATGTTGCATAATAATAATCATGATATTCAGTGCCATACCAATAGCCATAAACCTTTTAATACCGTTTCAGCTAAAAAGGCTTTAGAGGACTGTGAAGTTAATAGGGCAATACTCACTAACACCATAGATAAAAAAATTACACATTTTTCTTATCCGCTTGGGCAAACAGGATTTTTAGCTAAAAAGCATTTGCAAAAACATTATTTAACGTCACGCTCTACTCATCCAGGGCTTAATTATAATGTAATAGATCTATCTTCTCTTAGAGCAAATGCTATATATTCAAATACTTTCAGCAAACAAAATATTGATCAATTGATTTCTGATGCTATTGATAACAACGCATGGTTAATTTTTTATACTCATGACGTAAAGGCTTCTCCTACAGATTATGGTACAACAATAGCTGAATTTGAATATGTCGTAGAACAATGCCATGAAAGAATCGGCCATATAGACACTATTGAAAACGCGTATAAAAAGATTAGCAGTAGCACCAATAATATTATTAAATAGCTATTGAACCATATCGAGACAATACAACTGCAAGATTAAATATGCTTAAATTATTATTTTATGTATTCATTATGTCTCTTCTCTTCCTAGTATCAACTTGTGAAAAGAATAATAAAGCTGACTCTTATACAGAGACAGAAAATCAAGAAGAATTAAATATCCCACCATACATAGCATTTACTGATTTAATATCTGGTCCCAGTACAGGACTAGGGGATTCATTAGGTAGTGGGGTAATTGTCACGGCATGGGGCTTTAATCTCGGTTCAGAACAAGGAGCATCAACTATTGATTATTGTGACAACAATAATAATTGTAAGTTAGTTCCCCATGTTTATTACTGGAAAAATGCTGACGGAAATTTACCAAGTGGCCCATCAAATCTTTACGAATCTCATGGTATGCAGGAAATTAGTTTTTCTATACCTGAATCAAAAGAAGGACCAGGCACAATAAAGATTATTACTCGTCTTGGTGAAGCAACCATCTCATTCACAGTACGTTCCGGACGAATTTATCACGTGCATAAAGATGGTAATGATCAGACAGGCGATGGCTCATTTAATTACCCTTGGTTAACTATTGCCAATGCTGACAAAGTTATTACCGCCGGATCAACTTTATATATCCACGACGTTATAACTGGCGACGAAAACACTTCACAAGTCATATATAACAATAATTTGGATGCAATGAGTTCGTTAAGTTCTCAATATTCCTACGTGGCTTACCCTAACACAAGACCAGAAGTCATTGGAGAACGTGGCTTTTCAGTATATGCCGGGAAAAATAATGTCACCGCTGGATTTATCTTATCTAAAATGTCAATTTTTGCTGCCGAAGCTGATGAAGATGACAATAAACAACCTGTAAATGTCAGGGCCAATGTATCTTTCGGTATAGAAGGAACTCGTGACGGTAGAGCAATAGGAAATTACATAACTGATGCACACCCAAGCGATTTAACAGGAGCATGTCCAGACGGACAACAAGCTGCAATTATGGCAGGTTCATTAGGTGCAGATCATGTTTCGAATTTCAAAGTATATGGTAACCATATCAAAGATTATGGCTGTAACGGCACAAGCCGATTCCAACATACAACCTACTTTACTATTAGAAGTGGAAGCGATAACGAACAGCTTAACTCACCCGAAGTAGCATGGAACTACTTACAAGACAACAAAGCGATATCTGGCTTACATTATTTTGATGAAAACCATACCGGTGAAGAGTGTGGCCAGTTTATTACTACGTTCAAAATACATGACAATGTTGTTATTAATCAAGCAGGTGCTGCAATTTCATTCGGCGCAAAGTGCCCAGTAAATACTAATTTTCATTATTATAATAATATAGCTGTCAATGTTGGCTTGAAAGCTGATTTTGATGATGAAAATATTTCAGGCAGTATCAACTCGGCTGTAGCAATTTCGGTTGGACATGAGGCTGTTACTTCTACTCTCAAATTTAATAATAATATCTTTTATAATTGGAACACAGATAATCAACAAAACCTATTGATGGCCTGTATTGGTTTGAGCGCAAGCTATAGTAATGTATCAGTTAGTTGGGATAATAATATTTGTTATACAGATGCCGATATGTATTTCATGCGAAGTAATTATCAAGGTGATAGTATGGAAGCTAAATTTTCTGGTAAAAATAATACTTGGTTTACTAAGGTTTACTTTCCGTTCAACGCAATTCCACCCGATTGGGATGTATCCCCTATTCTGGCTGATCCTATGATTTCAGTTACCCCCTCAAAAATAAAAGTAGAAAATAACACTTCATTAAGAAATATTTATAATCAACTACTTACTGTACAATTTATTACAGGTAACCAGATAGAAAATAAAAAATAACATACTAATAATGAAGACAAATTAAACTTAATACCATTATAATACTAACTTAAATCTCCAGCTAACATACAAGGTTAAATGTGCTCTTTAATTCATTCGAGTTTATTTTCTTATTTTTACCAATAACTCTTGGTATCTTTTTTATGTTAGGAAGTAGAGATAAACATAAGCCTGCGTTGACTTGGTTAGTCCTCAGCTCTTTATTTTTCTATGGATGGTGGAATCCCGCATATTTAATTTTAATCATATTTTCTATAATTATAAATTATGGATTAGGCACCATCCTTGGAAATGGCAATAATTTATTTATAAGGAAACTTACATTATGGCTTGGAGTTTTAACTAACCTCGGATTTTTAGGGTACTATAAATATTCAAATTTTTTCATAGAGCAAATAAACCTTGCCACTGAACTAAATTACAATTTTGAATATGTAATATTACCTTTAGCGATATCTTTTTTTACATTTCAACAAATTGCTTTTTTAGTTGATTCATACAGGCATGAAACTAAGGAGTATGATTTTTTACAATATTGTTTATTCGTCACTTTTTTTCCACAATTAATAGCTGGGCCAATAGTTCATCACAAAGAAATGCTACCTCAATTCTTGTTAGGCGAGCGATTCAAAGTAAATGCAAAAAATATAGCAATCGGTTTAAGTATATTTTCAATTGGATTATTTAAAAAGACCGTTATTGCTGATGGTATTGCACCTTATTCTAATTTAATTTTTGATTCTGCGTTATCGGGTGATCCTATAACTTTTTTAGTCGCATGGGGTGGGGCTTTAGCGTACACAATTCAGCTCTATTTTGATTTTTCAGGGTATTCAGATATGGCTATAGGTTTAGCGCGTATGTTTGGCATTATTCTTCCGTTAAACTTTTATTCTCCCTATAAGGCCCTAAATATTTCTGAGTTTTGGAGGAGGTGGCATATTACTCTATCCAACTTTTTAAGGGATTATGTATACATAGCACTAGGAGGTAACAGAAAAGGCTCTTTAGCAAGATATAAAAATCTATTCATTACAATGTTCTTAGGTGGTTTATGGCACGGCGCTGGTTGGAATTTTGCTATTTGGGGTGCCTTACACGGTTTTTACTTAATGACTAACCTCGCTTGGATAAATTATACAAAGTCTTGGTCTATCCCTATTCCAGAATTTCTGAAAAAACTTACGGCTTGGGGACTTACCTTTATAGCAGTGGTTATTGGCTGGGTATTTTTCAGAGCAACATCTTTTGATGCTGCTATTACAATATTACAAGGTATGATAGGCATGAATGGAGTATCTATCCCCAATGGCATACTAGTTCGATTGCCTTTCTTGCAGGAGATATTTGTAACGCTTGGGTTCACCGCTCATTTAGGTGGAGGTGCTAGCTTTATGTATACTTGGATTTGGATAATTGTGATATTCCCTTTAGTTTTAATTTTACCAACAACTCAAGATTTGTTTTATAAAGTTAGTGGCTCCTTAAACAAAAAACATTACGAAAACAGTGCAACTTTTTGGCCTTTTCATTCGAAGTTTAATTTCATTTATTGGCAGGAAAATAAATTCTGGGCCGTATTGATTTCGTTTGCATTAGTTTCTGGTTTACTGACATTGTCTCAGGTGTCCGAATTCCTCTATTTTCAATTTTAATTCGGGTTTCAGCATGATTAATTACAATTACTTAAAGTTTATGTGTTCTATCTCATTAATATTACTAATTTCCGTTGCATCGTTTAATTATTTAATCAATCCTTTTTCAATTATAGATTACGACCGGATTGATGGTGTAAACGTAATTAAATCCCAATCATCACACCGAATAGGAACAATTAAAAAGTATCAACCCATATATTTTCAACCAAAAACAATAATTGTAGGCAATTCCAGAGTAGAAATGGGACTAGAGCCACAGCATGGTAACTTTGGCCTTTACCAGCCGGTATACAACTTGGGGGTTCCAGGTCCGGCAGTCAGAGGTCAATTAGCTTACGCACAGAATGTAGTTGATAACTCACCGATAAAAAGTATCATTCTATCCTTGGATTATAGAGATTTTTTAGACGAACAACGGAATGAAGATTCAAAGCTGTTACCTTTAGAATTAAACGAATTTTCAGACAAATTCTCAGCGTTATTATCTTTAGATTCATTGCAAGCATCAATAATAACTATTTTAAATCAGAAAAGCAGTTTACCAAATAGGTTAGATAACGGGTTTAATCCCGCAAATGAATACCGAGACATTTTAAGACTTGAAGGACAAGATGCATTGTTTGAGCATCAGCTAAAGCTACTAAATAACAAGTTAAAAGGTAAGCATTACGATTCAACGAAAATTTTAAGAGAAATATCTGTATTAGACAATAAATTAACAGAATGGCTATCTAATGATATTGAGGTTATGCTCTTTATAAATCCATATCATCAGGACTATTACCAGACACTAGAAAACCATGAACTTTTAGATTCATTTAATCTTTGGAGGGAGCTAATTAGAACTAGGTTTTCTAATAAGCTAAAATTTTGTGATTTTACATCTCTTGGCATTGAAAAATCTCAAGATATGTTAAAAGATAATGAACTGAAATATTTTTGGGAGCCCACACATTACAAAAAAGAGTTAGGCGATATAATGATACCCATGATATTGAATGGGTGTAACTCCCAAGTGGATTAATGCTTTTTAAACTTATTTCTAATCACCTAACAAGTCTGAAAATAAAACATTCGGGCTATTTATGTATTTTATCAATATATTTTGTAACCATTCACAGATAACCGTTCTATTAGGGTTTTCCCCCCATTCACCTAACCTAAATATTAAATGGTACACAAATAACATAGGCATGAACTTTATTAATTTTTGATCAATATTTTTTAAACAATATTTTAAGTCTTCATCTAATAGTGCTAGTGATTGTATTTCACGTTGAATATGTAAAGAAAGCGCCAAAGAGAATATGTCTTGCAACGGCATTAATGTATCGCCAAACTCTTCAAAGTCAATTATATACGTTTGCTTTTCTGCAAAAAGTAAATTGTTTATACAATAGTCACCGTGCTGCCAAGATCCTTGTAGAACGCTGTTTTTTGGTAATGAATCAATCAATTTGCTACATGCATAAACGATTGTCTTATCGAAGTGGCGGATTTTATGGGTTTGCTCAAACTGACGAGTAAACTCAGCAACGACATCAATGGAATCAGACCAATCACTAGATTTGGCCACTTGATAGGTAAAGTCATTTAATGTGGATAAAGCTCGCTGCTTAATGTTTCCCATGCTAATTGTTTTGTCATTAAGCAACTGAAACCATGGTTTTCCAGGTAAACCACTTTCGACGAAATACTCTTGTTCACCTTTTCTAATTTTAGTTATAGGCGTTGACACTAAAGCTGTTAATACCTGATGAAGCTCTTGTCGTAATTCAAAATCTCCTGACTTAGCATGATGTACTACATAATCAGGTACAGTAGCGATTGAAAAAGATAGGAATACTGCATTACTTGTAGTGATACACAATAGGTCTTGTTTGGCCACAAGTTCCGATTCACACAACATACTATTAACTTGCTGAAATTTATTTGTTGAACCTGATATTAGAATAAAACTACTCACAGACGGATGGCCACTACCCAACAGAAATAGCCCTCGCTTAATCAACCCTTTCACAGACCATTTCATTTTAGGTAATACATTCTCTAGACAATATTGTTCTGCTTTGGCTGCTTGATTAAAAACAATTAGTGGACTTTCTGCATTCGGATAAACAGATAATACAGCAGAGATATCTATACCACTTTTTTTTAGTTGTGCCACTTTGGAATTTATAGCAGCACGCCGAAATAACAAGAAGGAAATTCGTGACCATATCCCGTTAAAACTATGACTGTCGGTAACAACACCATAATTACTTCCACTTGGAAGGTTTTCGATCTTATTGCCTTTAAACTCAGAAGAATGAACTAAGGGAACACCCAAGTTTTTACTTAATACATCAAATAACATACGGAACTCATTTATAATTATTTCCTAATAAAAGACAAAATTAATTTTTTATGTTCAGGCTCAAAATGAACAAAGAAACTATATATAAAAAATACAATTAAAACAGAAAGACTATAACCTGCAAGCCCAGCATAGCTGGAAACAGTTATATCTAAGTATGAAAGTCCCAAAGAAAATACCATCAAGCTCAACACAGGAAAGAAACAAGACGATACTAAATATTGTAAGTAATCAATTTTCAGTTGCTTACATGTGAAGTATGGTACAGCAATAATATTAATAATGAGAAGAGGGATAGTTGTTCCCAATGCCACACCATTAATTCCCCAAAGAGGGCCTAAGTGTACACTCAACCCTAAATTAGCCACTGCTTCGATAGTTAATAGAATCGCCAATATTTTATGTTTACTTAAACCTTTCAAAATACCATGGGCAATTAATTGTGCTATTAAGAAAAAATAACCTATTAATAATATTTGCAACACTTGCCCTGACGGTTCTTTATACTGCTCCCCCATCCATAATCCTAAGAAGTCTGCACCGACAAAATACAAAGTTAAAAACACGGGTGTGCAAAGCAACATGGAATATTTGGTTCCCATCCTATACATGGCCGAGTTATTTGTTCGTTCCCCCAAGGCATCTTGAGCACTTATAATGGGAATCAACACAGCAATAATCGCCCATACGAATTGTTCTAGGTATTGAATTAGCGTTGTTGGTATAGCATAAAATGTAACTTGAGAAACATCCATGATAGAACCAATCACGATAGAGTCAGTGTAGAATAAGATTTTAGTTGCAATTGCAATAATAAATGAATAAATACTGTAATTATATAATTGCTTAAAGGTGTCTTTGTTAACATATGAAAGATCAAAAGTCAGATATGGCGCATATTTACAGATAGCAAGATATTGTAACAAATACTTCAATGACGTTGTAAACAGTTGTACAACCGCATAAGCTAAAATCGAATAATCATTATAAAGCAACACGACTATTGTAATATTTTTTAGGATAGTTAACGATATCCCTATCATGTTGATTTCATAAAAACGACTGAGCGCTTTTAATGTACCTAAATACACATTGAAGACTAAGTTTATAGCAAGATCTATCCCAACCACTAAAAATACAATATATAAATATTTGTTTTCAAATTTGGTAATGTGAAAAATTTCTTTAAAAAACAAAGCAAATATAGTGCAAAATAACACTACAATGACTGCTATTACGGTAAAGAATACGAAAGCACTACTGTATATGCGACTAGCGCTTATATAATCCTCAAGTGCCTTATATTTTGAAATAAAACGTACAATAGCACTATTGAAGCCAAAATCTAAAACAGTGAAATATCCAGTAAGCGATACAATTAGAATCCATATTCCATAAGTTTCATTACCTAATTGGGCGACCATGATAGGACTAACGATAAAAGCTACTACAACACTAACGAATAAATTACTCCAATTAGAGAATATATTTAATAGTAGTTTATTATTTGACATGTGAATTCATTTCGTTGATAGCTGTTTGGTATACATTACGATAATTACTTGCTGTTTTAACTGGGTTTAGATTTGATTTTGCAAATAAAGCCGCATTGTCCCCTATTTTCTTCCTTAATTCGATACTTTGGGTTGCTAACGCCATTTGCTCATATAGGTCATCTACGTTGTTACCCTCTGCTAACAGACCTGTTTCTAGATGAGATATCATATCTGGAATTCCCCCTACCTTTGTTGAAATAATGCACCTGCCCAAACTCATAGCCTCTAAAATAACTCGTGGTCTTGCCTCCGATAAGGATGGTAAAATAAAAATGTCGCTTTGGTTTATAATACTAATAGCATCGGTTCGATGGTTAATTAGATGTACTCTATTATTAGCTTCTGAACTCTCAAGCATTGAACGTATTTTCTGAGGAAACCCCTTTTCTTTCCAGTCACCACCAACTAAATACAAATGAATATTATTAGACAATCTCTCAAACGCTTCGATTAAGATGTGCAATCCTTTACGTTCAGCTATTTGACCAACGTATACAATATTTATTGCTCCTTCTGTTGCTTTAAATACATCTGATTTTATTTCCCTATCATTTGCAATACGATCTATGTCTACTAAATCACCAACAACCGTGACTTTAGCCTTTAATGGTGAATTTAATTGATATGACGCCTGTTCATGGCAATTAGCTATATATTTGCTAACCCAGTGCGTCGATTTGTTCTTTAAATTATATTTATCACCTGCTCGAGCTATAATAGGCAATTTAAGTAATCTTGCGGCTAAGCATAATGATGGTCCCCAAGAAATATAATTAATATGGACTACATCGATTTTATGACGTTTAAGCTGAAATAACCAAAATAGCGTACTGAAAGCGTATATAGGAAAACCTAAGCGTGATAAGGGAATATTTTTTCCATAAATAATTTCCAAACTCTTATTTTTAAGAATAGGAAAATGTATCTTATCTATATTTCCCATAACAAAAAATTTTATTTGATCATGCTGGCTATAATTTGCCAAATCTAGCATATCATTACTAGCTCCTACCTTTGGATCAAAATTACCTATATCAATTAGAATATTCATGATTATTTCCCACTAATTTTCGAGTATATGTCCATATAAGAATTTCCCATAGTTTGATTTAAGAAAATATTCATAAAACGATTATAACTATTTTCACCAAATTTATTCCTTAAATCATTATTGTTAACCAGCTGTAACATCCCTTCTATAAATGGTTGTAATTCACCATTAGGCGTTACAACACCGTTATGATTATGTAGTATTACCTCTGAATTCCCCCCTGCATTAGTAACGACACAGGGTTTACGCAACGACATAGCTTCAAGTAACGTCATTGATGTCCCCTCACTCAGAGAAGGTAAAAGGAAAATATCCATTAGGTCCATATAGTCAGCGGGTTTAGCAATATATCCTATGAAAGTTACAGACTTAGCAATATTCAATTCCACACTTAATTGCTCCAACTTATCTCGTTCATCACCATCCCCCACAATTAATAACTTACAGTTTTGATTAGTTCGATGTACTTGTTCAAATGCATGAATAAGTAAAGTTTGATTTTTTATCGGATCTAATCGAGCAACGGTACCAAAAACGATATCATTTTGGCTAATATTATATTCTAGGCGTAACCTCGAAACCATCTCGGGATTTGATTGCATCAAAGCAATACCATTATAAACAACGTAGATTTTTTTAGGGTTTAAATATTCAAACTCTACTAGTGCTCTTTTTGTAGCTTTTGAAATAGAAGTAATACTTGAAGTACAAAAAACCAAAAAGGGATTAACAAGTTGTCGTTTCCAACTGCCAGAGTCAGGATAAAATCGTCCATGTTCAGTAAATATAATTTTGGTATTTGAAAGAAAACTAGCAAAAACACCATATACCCAGGGGCTATATTGATGGCAGTGTAATATGTCAATTTTATGTTGCTTAATGTACTTTCTTATTTTAAAAATCAACGCAAAATCAAAGCCGATTTTTCGTTGGAAAGAATCAACCTTAATTCCAGTACCTATTAATTGCTCTCCAAAAGGCCCTATAGGCTCTTCAATGCAAAGAATCGATACATTAAATTTTTCCTTATTGACTGAAGAAACTAAATTTTTAATAACTTGCTCAGTGCCCCCAATACGCATGTCAAAGGTAAGATGTAATACATTTAACTTATTTTTCATCATATTCCTTTAAATTTGGCTTACTTTCAATCGTTCGCTGGTAGTTCAAAGCGATTACGCTAGCACAAATACAAAATAGCATTGACCAGTAGAATATTTCTGCACGAATTACATTTATAAATGAGCCTGATACCATATAAGCAATTAAGGAGGCTTCAACAGCTAGTAACAAATAATATGTTTCAATCTTTTTTAGCTTAAGCACCCATTTTTTTGCTCGTCTTAAATGGCAAAAAATGCTAATTATTATTAAGAGATAAAAGATAAAGCCGAGCCAACCTACTTCTCCTAGCCCTTGGAACCACATGGAATGTACTGCTCGCATCTTCGACTTTCTAGATTTTGAACCAAGCAATGATTCATCTAAATATGAAGGGCTTAGAAATTGATAACCATAAACTCCCATGCCCATAGGCCAATCTTCAAGCATATCGAATGTGGCTAACCAATATTGCACTCTGCTAGCACCACTACTGTTATCTTCAATTGAAGACGTTTGAATAGTATTCATTCGCTCCAAAAATGAATCATCTATAAGTCTCGAAGAAACGACTAAACTGCCAACAACAATCAATAGCAACATCAGTCTTTGCTTTGGTAGTTTATGTTTAGCAAAGAACATCATAGCGATGTAATAACTAAAACCTACACTTGCCCCTAAGAATGCTCCCCGACTATTAATTAAAACTAATCCATTTGCTATAAACACCCCTAAAACGGCAATTAGTGCTTTCATTTTCCATTTTGCTTGCCAAAAGAAGTATATTAAGAAGGGAATTGCCGGTGTCAAGGCCGCAGCAGTCCCGTTCGCCTCAGGCACATCTACCATTCCTATCCCTTCAACACGTCCAGATGAATTCCTTCCAATGCTAAAGGCTTCGTAGCCTATGTATGCTGCTCCGATAAGATAAACTAGGATCGCAAGTTTCAACTTGTGTTCACTATCCAACAGACGAAATCCGACAAACATTATGATGTAAATTTTCAGAAGGTCAATTAAGTACTTTTGATGATATTCTACAGAAACAGCAAAAAAACATACTATACAATATGTTATAAATAAGCATAAAAACCATTTGAATTGGGGCATTTTATCAATTGTACTTTCGGTAAATTGATTTCTTTTAAACATAAACATGCAGAGCATAATTGAAACAATAAAAAAGGAATAGCTAATGTCCGGTAAGCTAGTTGACCACCAGCGAATTCCAGGATTTAGAAAATAGACTAATTCATAAATAAAAAAGCCATATACGGGGCTATAAAATAATGCCCCTATGATCCCTGAAATAAGACTTAATAAAAATATGAACGCAATTTTAGACATTTATACATTCCTTTGAAGCATCAACCTTGATTAACTTTTGATTCATGAAGCTTATTTAAAATATTGTAAAACATCATCAAATACATCCTTCGGTTTCACTATCTTCGCATCAGAAACGGTAAACGTTTTAGCATGTTTAAACCAATACAAACCATCAGGGTGATGCATACCAGACTTAACATCCGGCATTTCATAAAAATGATTATAAAACGACATTGTGGTGTCATTTTTTTTATCTAATATTTCAGCCTTTGCATCTACTTTTTGTGTACATCTACACTGTATATAAACATTTCTTCCATTTTTATTTATTAAAAAAAGTTTGTTAGAGCCTACATGAAAGTATTCTTTTGAATTCATCTCATAAGTAGCTAATCTTTCAGCTACTTCATCTGCCGCACTTTCACTTTCCATTTCTAAGTGAAATTGTTCCGCCATTACAGGCTTTATTTTTGTGTTCTCAGTAATATTAAAACTCTTTCTAAAGTTTTTTTCGTCAATGAAATTATAAAAATAACGCTCATTATCACAAAAAGGTTGCTGGCTTAAAGCAGTTGCAAATAGAATTCCAGTATCTGGCTCCACAAGTTTAAGCATCTTCCCTAAAATTTTGTCAGTGTGTTGATAACCTTTTAAAATAGCTTTAGCGTTTTTGCTATTTACCTCTTTAATTCCAAACTTTTTAGGTTCAAAATCTCGCCAATAATGATGTTGAAAATGAGCGACACTATTTGAAAAAAATGTCGCAAATTGAGCATTTTCTTTCTGATAATAATACTTGAATAAATCAAACTGGATCGTGTCAAGAAGGATTACACGTTGCCAACTAGGAGCTAAACCTACTTTTTCAAGTATTAGCTGCATAGCTAATTTTGTTATCGTTGAGATTGATATGCCTTGCTTCCAGATACTTTTTATAAACGAACCTGAGGATATTTGTGATTTCTTTGAATGGCTCTGTACCGATTGAGATACAAAATCATGATAATCACTAAATAATTTTTCTTCCGGGAAAACTGAAACTTCAGTGTTCCAAGGGTCTGGTAAAAAACGTCCGTTCATAGTCTTATTGTAATTAGTATTCATGCTCCCACATACCCAACTAGAAACCCCCTTTTCCGCAAGTACATCCCATATAAAGTCCCCAGAATAATTTTTAACATCATTTAGGCGCGTAACGCCATGTTCTTCAGGAGTTAAACCTGTATGAATATCCATCCATTGAATCCAAGGATTTAATTCAGAACCTTCAGCTTCTGCTCTAGTTATCTTTGTTTTAGATAAACTTTTTAATATTTTAAAGTTAGGTAAATGGCCTGTTTCAATAAACCTTTCAATTAATTCGGGACAGAGTTCATTAAATTCTAACATTAGTAACTTTTTCATTTATTTATTCCTTGACTCTTAACCGAGGAGATATATTCATCCCACCATAATTGATACATCAACATACTCCAAAGCACTGTTGAGTTATCAACTTTGCCTTGCTTATGTTTATTCCATAACTTTTTTATTTCTTCAGCTTTAAATATTTGAGTTAACCCTAAAGGTTTATTTATTAATTTATCTTCGACAATATCTTTTAGCTCATTACGCAACCACGAAGCTAATGGCACAGAAAACCCCATTTTTTTACGATAAAGAATATCATCAGGTAAATACTTTTTAAACGCTTCTTTGAGTAAGTATTTTTTTTCCCCCTTATTAAACTTAAATTTTGATGGCACAGTTGCTGCAAACTCCATCAATTTATAATCTAAAATAGGCGCTCGAACCTCAAGAGAATTAGCCATACTCATACGATCTACTTTCACCAAAATCCCCCCTGGCAAATACGTTTTCATATCCGTATAAAGTATTTTAGACAGGTGGTCTTGGCCATCAGCTTGATTATATTTATCTATCGTTTGAATAGATGGATGATAATCACCTAACTCCTTTTTGGTTTTATCTGTTACTAGTGTTAACCACGATTGGTCGGTGATCATAGAATTTGTAATATAGAAGCCCATTGCAGGCTCAACACTTAAACTAGTCAGTAACGAATTCGCTTTTTTAAAAGCTACCAAGTTAACCTTGTTTGTCAGTTTAGCTAGCGTTGGGAAGATGCCTTTTCTCAACCATTTGGGAAACTTGTTTCGAAGATGGTTTTCAATGTGATCAACTGAATATTTTGAGTACCCTGCGAACACTTCATCACCACCGTCCCCCGCTATTGCAACAGTCACTTTCTCTCTTGCTAATTTAGATACAAAATAAGTAGGTACTAAGGATGGATCAGCAAAGGGTTCATCAAAAAAAGATACGATGTGTTTTAATGAGTCTGCCACATTGTCGTGTACGGTTAATTCATGGTGATTAGTGCCGTATTGATCGGCAACTTGTTTGGCAAACTCTGTTTCATTAAATCTTTCCTCATCAAACCCAATTGAACAAGTAGTAATTGCTTCACCACTCGTTTTATCTGCATGTTCTGCCATTAATGCGACAATGCCGCTAGAATCAACTCCTCCACTAAGGAATGCACCTAAAGGTACATCAGAGATCATTCTTTTAGCCGTACAGTCACCGGCTAATTGCTGTAGCTCTTTAATCAGTTCAGATTCTGATTGTTCTGTTTGATTTGAAAACGAAATATCCCAATATTGTTGTTTTTCCAAGCCTTGTTCGTTTATTAATAAATAATGACCTGGCTCAAGCTTATGAATACCTTGAAAAATGGTTTTAGGATCGGGAATATACTGATAGGCAAAAAAATCATGCACTGCATCTAACCGGACATCTTTCGGTATAGACGGGAGGGTCAACATAGCTTTCAATTCAGAAGCAAAAACAAGATCGTTATTAAAAAAACTGTAATACAATGGTTTTTTGCCAATCCTGTCACGAGCAACAAATAATTCTTGCTTGGTATTATCCCAGATAGCAAAAGCAAACATGCCATTGATTTTATCTAATAGTTTAATACCAATTGATTGGTATAAGGCTAAAATAACTTCAGTATCAGTCTCAGTTTCAAACTCAACACCTTGTTCTATAAGTTCGTCACGTAACTCTATAAAATTATATATTTCACCATTAAAAGTGATAACAATATTTTCATCAATCGACTTCATCGGTTGAATACCAGCGTCACTCAAATCTATAATTGCTAACCGTCGGTGACATAATCCAACATGACCCGATAAATATTCATTGCCTGCATCAGGACCTCTGTGAAAAATACGTTCACCCATTAATTTCAGCGTATCAATTGTACCTTGTGACTGATGAAATTGAGTAAAACCGGCTATACCGCACATGATAATTACTTCCTTAACCTATATAAATATTTTATTTAGCTTGTTATAAACTGATATAACGTCTTAATCTTGGACCAATCATATTAGCCAAAGGTAATGGTAATTTTTTCCAGAGACTTTCCACTAAAGACTTTATTGAACGAGTCGAAGGCACAATATCCGTCTGAGAATCTGGCCGGAAATTATCACCACGCCATTCTAACAACGTAGGTTTAGCGCCCCATTGTTGCTTAAAGCGAAAAGTACCTTCATTAAACGTAGAACGTCCAAAGTCAAATTCAGTACATCCTTTGTCAGTAACAAATTTCAATAATGTCCAGTACAACATCATATTTGGCGATAAACGATTATAATCTGCACGTGTAGACGCCCAAGGAATACAAGCTTTATGCCAAGAAAAAAGTACTATACCAGCACCTACAGGTACATCATTTAACTTAACAATTGCGATGATACATTCTTGACTGTATTGTTCAAGAATCGATTCGATCCATTTTTTGCTATGAACAGGAGAGCCTAATCTGAGCATATTTTCGCTAAACACAGTATAAAATTCATCTATAAACTGTTGACTTATTCCTAATTCACATGACAATCCGTTTTTGTCAGCTTTACGAATTTGGCTACGTAATTTAGATTTAAACCCCGAAAACAACTCATCACTCGTTTCGGGTAAAGGTAAAAGCATACTCACTTTCCGACCTTCAAACTGAGTTACATCAGTGACCTCAGCACGTTCACGGTATTCAATTGATTTAGATTTCAGTTGACGTTTTAATTCAGTTCCTTTTTGCTCTAAAGCAATTTTCACTTCTTTATTATCAGCTAAGCAACCACCGACATCACAAAAAGGGAGTGAACATAATGAGTTTCCTTTGAACGGTATACGAATATTCACCAAGGGTAAAAGACCAACAATTTTTGATTCTTGTTTTGCAATTAAATAATATACTTGATGTGAATAGGCCTGTTCAATTGCCGCTAACCAGGCAAAAAGATGATAAGGACTATGCTTCTTATGCTGTTGAACGTATTTATCCCACATAATAGATTCTGAAGCGTTAATTGCTGTAATAACTAACTGAGAATTTTCCATTATTGAATACCTTGATTCTGAGTTAATATTTCTTTAGCTTCACTTATAGTGCAAAATGTAACGTTTGCATGTTCCTGTAAATAACTCACGGCCTGTTTCATATTTTCTAGTATTTGCTGGTGGTTATAATCATGATTATTATAAGGTAAATCAATTAAACTCGAACTATGTAGATTCATATGAATAATCTTTGTTTTCCGTTTTAGCAAGACATTAATCAAAGTCTTCATGTCAGGTAATGATGTTAATTCTGGACTCAAATATAGTTTTTTTAGCAATTTCAATTGCCACAAAATACCAGGAAGCCTTATAGAAGAAAATAATGAGTGACATAGAACGTCGTGAAATTTATTACATAAATTAAAATTAGAATGATTAAACCCAACAGAAACTGGAATTTCAAATATGTTTGTTAATGATCCATTGCTACAAGCTTTTAATGGGTCCATCAGATCTAACCAATAAGGTTCTTCAGGTGCACCATTGCAATTAAAATAATCATTTTTATAAAAAGGGTAAACACTTGAATCGACAGTTATGCCATATTTAACTAATAGGTCCAGAATGTCACTATTGATACCCCACCGTCCAGTGCGGAATGACATAATATCAATATCAAAAGTTGTTTTTAGTAAATTGAGTAGATTAACTAATTTTTGTTCGACTATATCTATCGGTAAGTTAACAACATGGGATTCAAATTCACCATTCCCAGATGTAAGAGGGGGGTTGCACCAAGGGTGTAAATGCGCACCTATCTCACAGTTGCCAACTTTAGAGATGATATTAAGAATTTTTGCACTTTTAGCATTATTAACAACTGGATAGTCAACAAAATACGTTGGCCTAATGCCTATATTGTCACACTCTGCTTGAAAATATTGTAGACCATCGATATTATTAACTTGTAAATTATGCTGCGGAAAAACGGTTTTCCAATCCCACTCTTCTTCAGTATCGACTGACAAAACAAATAATACAGGGTGCTTAACATCACTTTTCATGCGCTTAATCTTTTACCAAAGCTCGAAATAAATCGGTATATTCATTTGCCATACGCTTACCTGCATAATTAGCATAAACGAAATCACAAGCGGCATTGGTCAAATCATCAGCTTTTTCTTGATTAAAAAGTAAGGTTTCCCAGTATGTTGATAACAATCCCTTTTCACCGTAAGGAGCCAACAAACCTGTTTTTCCATGCTCAATTAACTGATCTATACCAGCAATATCGTATGCTGCCACAGGTATTCCCATCGCCGTTGCTTCCATTAAGCATCGCGGTATTCCTTCCAAACTTGAAGTCATTACAAATAAATCAAAACTCTGTAATAATTCTAATCTGTCATCTCTAAATCCTAAAAATTCTATTCTACTTTTATGGGATAATGACTTTGTATATTCCTCAAGTTCAGCTCTTGACTCCCCATCTCCCAATAAGCTCAACGTTATATTCGGGTATTTCCCAGCCAGTGATTCAAAAATATCTAAAATGTCTTTGATATTTTTACGACTAATCATTTGTCCCACAAAGCCAATTCTTTTACTGTCGCCAGCCGACTTCAGTGCGTTTTTTTTAACTTTTTGTTCTTCTACTTCAGATAAATCGACACCGTTTTGTACATACACTAAACGCTTTTCTTTAACACCAAACTCACGAACATCATTACAAAGCGCTTTAGAAAGTGGAGCAACTATGTCTGCAAATCTAAAAGATTGGCATCCTAACCAAATAAAGAATCTTAGCTTAAGATCGATTCCATTCGAGAAACCATGCGGTGTGACCACAATTTTGATACCAGCCTTTTTTGCGGCTAACAATCCTAGTATGTCTGACTTGTATCCATGAGTATGAATAATATCTATACGATTAGACCGTATTACTTCTACCAATTTATCGACCACTTTAACATCAAATTTACTACGCATAGGTAATTCAAAAACATTGCCATCAAGTTTATTAAATTCGTTAATTATTTTTAAATCATCGTTATTTGATTCAATAGTTACAGCTAAGTGGCAGTTAACCTGTTGAGGGTCTAAATACTTTGCAAGGGCTAACACCCAACGTTCAGCACCATAAAATCCTGAAGAACAGATAAACTGTAATACACTAAGTTTTTTCATTTAGCCTTTATTTCCTAATATTTTTGCTACTTTGGCAGAGCGTAAACTTAGCCATTTCAATTCACGTTTTATTGACAACCTTGATAATTCATTCACTAATAGTTTGAAAATTTTTATTGCTGTATTTTTTTTTATTGGATTGCTATATGTTCTGATGCCCTGAAATTTATCCTGACAAGGTGCATCTTTATAAAAATGAGCTAAGCCAATATTTTGCATCAGTAATGCCAAAATTCGGGTAAAATCATTGTTACTATCTTTTTTCAACGTATTAACGATGTGTTGGTAAAAATAATTCCCTTTATCGACTAAGTCTTGATTTTTTACCGTTGAATAATAGTTAGCCATGTAGAAAATACCAACTTTACGTAAATCTTGTCCAACCCAAGTGGTATTTGGGAACTCCAATTTATCTTTTTGTTCTAAATAAGGTAATTCATTTAACAACATCCAATTAACGTAATGAAGCATTGCATCACGTGCATAATAGAAGTCATCATCTAACTGATTCAATTGTTCTTTTAAAGACAAGAATCTACCAACAGACTGGAGGAACACAGTATAAAACCAAGTAGCCTCTATATTTTCAAAGCGCCTTAAAGAGATGTTATCATTAGGATGAAAGGTGTTGGTAATTATTCTAAAGGCTCTAGCTAAATAATTTTGCTTTTGCGTTAAATCATAAGCATCTAATAAAGCAATGATATAGTGTCCTGTTCCTCTATCCAATGGATACTGTTCTAAAATATGATCTTTGACACCATGTTTACCACTTTGTTTTATCGCAAATAGTTTTGCAAGAAAACTATTTGAGCCTTCAAAACTATATGTTATCCAGTCAGCTAGCTGTAATACCGCTTTTTTAGAATTTACATTACCAGTTAATAAGTAATGGCATTTTAACCCTGTTGTATAACAATGTTGCCCACCAGGGCCGCCACCTGAAGTATAGTCTTCGTAAGCTGCTTGATGATTTTTTGAAAAGGTTCTGTGTGTGCTGGTTGAAGCATCTAAATAATGATCTGTATGCCAAAAAAGTCCGCCATTATATTCATCTTTATCATTAATCGTGTGATAAATATCAATATCTGTAATGTGTTTAGCTAAATCATTCGCTAGTTCGAACCACTTTTTATCACCTGTCAGATAAAACTGATATATAAAGCCATAAAGGGGATCATACTGGTTGTTATAATGTGAAATAAAAAGCTCAGAGCCTTGGTATCCAACAGCTTCATGATCGGCATAAAGTTCACCAAAGTTTCTCCATCCAAACTCATCAATTTGTTCTCTTTTTTCGAAAAAACAGCTTTTACCTTGAACACCACTAGTAATAATTTTTAATATTTCATCTTCAGGATATGCATTGATAAAATATTCGAGCGCACAAGTAGAAGTTATATAAGTTGGCTCTAAAGTGACATTCAAGGGATTAGCTACCCAATCAAAATTTTGATTCTTTGCATTAAAATCTAACCAAACACTATGCGATTTTTTTTCTCCGGCTTGGAGTTCAAAGTTACCTTCAGGAAATATCTCTAATATTAATTCATTATCGCTTTTAGAAATAGCTTTAGGAAAATTTTGCCAGAAGCTTTCTATGTAAGCGCATAGAGTTTGCGATTCGCTGATTAATTCTATTGAGGGGTGAATCCGCTTTCCCGACTGCTCGGAATTTATTTCTGAAATTTTATAGCCATTATGTTCAAAATCGACATTTCCATTCGCATCTTTATGAATAGGGCTATTCCATTGTTCTCCACCACTAGAAAATTGTTGTATTTGGAAATTATGTTCCAAAACCATGCTCTCGTTTGATATATGATCTGTCATTTTGGCTATTGAACTTTGAGGTACTGCTAAAGAGATAGCTAGAGATTTAAAGTTAATTGAGCCAACATCACCTAAATCCCATAACCCTCCTTCATGCTTTGCAGCTTGGGGGTTATGCAGAGTAAAATCTAATTTGAAATATGACACATTACTAAAAAATGTTATTTTTGATTGAAATTTTAGCTTGCTAAATTTTGGATTCGAAAAAGCACCTTCAATAAAGATGTCTTTTGTCAATAAATAGTTGTCATCGTTTTGTTCAAACCAAAGATTATGAACAACTGCGTCGAATGTTTCGTCTTTATCATCAACCAATTGAACACTTAAAACATTTCTGTTTTCTTCTTTTTTTGAATCTAAGCTTAAAGAGAAACTATCCCCCTCCCTTTTGGTAATATTTATACTTATTTTACCCGAGTTGATATTAATGAACTCTTCATTATCTGTTAATGATATTTCTTCTTGGAAATCATTATTGCCAGTAGTTAAATAAAAAGTACTTTTACTATTACTTTTAATATCAACTTTGAAATCTAAAGATATCCATTTTGCACTTTTATCATCCCAATATTCTACAATTTTTATTTGGCACTTTATGTTTTTTTTATTTGCATCTTTAAGGAGCAATGTATTTTTATCGACAACCACGCCCCTAGTCATTGGTACGCCTACAGTTACTGGTTGCGCTTTTCGGCTGATACCGTCACTTTCTTCAATTTTAAGTACAATATTCATTATTTTGATTCTATAGTCTTTTGGGTTAATGAATCTAGTTGTGAGATAACTTCGGAAAATTGAATAAGTAAATATTCATTATCATTGTTACTTTCTATGGAGAATGCAATCAAACCAGCTCTATCTGTTTCTCCAAACAATAAGTTAAAGGTTTGGCGCAATTTTACTTTAATTTTACTAATGTAGGAGACATCTCCAAGTTGATACCAATGGATAATTAAACGTTTATCCCCTCCTGGAGAAACTAACTCTGCCAGCTGAATTAATTTTGAACTATTACTTAGCTGTATAGATCGCGTTTGAACCAAAGACCAACGTGACGCATAGTAAAGCTTGTTAATTGAAGAAATAAGCTCTCCATTATGACCATCATAGGAAGCACTAAAAAAGTCGATTTTCGTATTTTCATCAAGCTTTATATACCCTTGCTGAGTTTCAACTGCATCAGGAAAGTGAGGTCGCCATTTAACTAATTCTTTACTACTTACATGAAATGGTAATAAATTAAGTTGAATTAAGGGGGAGTGAATTACAACTGATTGTTCAATATTTTTAATACTTGATAACCAAATGTGCTGAAGGCTAAATATAGCTATTAATAGAAAAGTTACAGGCCCGTGTTTAAAAGTAACCTCATTCTCTTTGAGGTTTGTCTCTACATCTACTTTCTCAGTTAGCTTTTTATCCCTAAATCTTTCACCAATAATGATTAATAAAAATAAAACAATGGCATAAAATACGCCGCCATATATAAGATGGTCAGCCCCTGCTGCATATTCCATATCAGTTAAATGAGCGGTTAATACTATTCCGTATACTCGTATAGCGTTAGCTAAAATAGGAATTATGATGGAGATAAATACAAATACCAGTTGCTTAGGGCGCTTTTCAAATGACAAATAAGCG
>Ga0105355_10000651_pt1 | contig 31956 bp, 27 predicted proteins | sample GOMGulsemesocosm_2_FD_83508 | JGI IMG/M metagenome (GOLD analysis project Ga0105355, IMG submission 83508) | Methane-oxidizing microbial communities from mesocosms in the Gulf of Mexico - GOM9C Gulf of Mexico | ecosystem: Environmental > Aquatic > Marine > Cold seeps | place: Gulf of Mexico...
CCAGACCAATTTGTGCTTCTTAAAGAAACGTACCCCAAAGATTAAAATTTCTGGAAAATTTTAAGACAGCTTTAGCTGGTCCGAAGGACAAATAGCAAGGACGCTATTTGCAAAGGCGACCCGCTATTTTATCGCCGATCTTAAATGATAAATTATCTATTCAATACCGTATTTGATCCGCATCCCTGCGGTAAATACTAAAAAATCGTCCCTGATTTTTTCATTGGCCAATTTGTAATTTAAGGCGATAAAGGACGGGAGCGGCCTCGTTTCATCGTTCGCATATACCTTAACTGACTTACATTAGCTCCTAGTGTACTAGCTTTTAAATTTATCCGACAGTAAGCCGATGGTGATGGCATAACTATTGGCGCAGTTGTAACGTAAAATAGTACGGAAGTTGCCATAAGTTAAGAATGCTGGCCCATCAATCCCGTCTGGCAGGCTTAGCGTAGCGGTCATTGACACCTTAGGTAGTTCAGTTAGGTTCAAACGTTTTACGCCCAATTCATTCCAGCGCGACAAAGGCAACTTTGCGGTGTGGGCACGTAATGCCCGACAGCCTTTCTCTGGCTTATCCGCCTTTACGCTTTCAAGCCAACTTGCTGCATTGTCGGGTAAGGTAACCTGACGGCCCCAAGTTTGCTGATCACTCCAGCCATAATGACTCAAGTAGTTAGCAATAGAGGCAAATACGTCACCCTGATTATTCCAAATATCTTTCTTGCCATCGCCATCGAAATCTTGGGCAAACTGTAAGAAACTTGATGGCATAAACTGCCCTTGCCCCATTGCACCACTCCATGAGCCTTTCATGTCTTCTAGCGCAATATGGCCCTGATCTAAGATCAGCAAGGCGTTAAACAGCTCCTTACGAAAATAAGGACCGCGACGCTTATCATAGGCTAAGGTTGCCAATGAACGAATGATGTCGTTATTACCGGTATAGGTACCGTAATTGGTCTCAAGCCCCCAAAATGAGAGGATAAAACGTGGCTGCACACCATAGGCTTTAGCGACTTTCTCCAGCAGTTCTTGGTGCTCAACTTTCTTTTTTAGACCCGTGTTAATGCGCCAATCGGATAGTCGCTTGGTCGAATAGTTGACAAAGGTACGCTTAAATTCCGGCTGCGCGCGATCGCTTTTAATCGCCTTGGGATAAGGTGTCACATCCGTTAATGCTAGGGCTATGGTTTCTTCACTAATGCCTTTCTCTTTCGCATCGCTGCGCAGTTCAACCAGCCAATCGGCAAACGGTTGTTCTTTGGCAAATGCAACATTGCCTAATCCACTCAAAGAAAAGGCCATCACGCCAGTGGTTATAATTCGCATAAAATTCATAATATAAGTCCAAGTTAATAAATAGTTAAGCCTGATCGATGATGTCCATCACCTTGAGCGTGTTGGAATGAAACTCTCGTCGATACAGGATCATCACCACCATGGTGGTGGCAAAGACAAACGCAAGTGGATGAATAAACCACGCTAGCGTCGACATCGCAAAATAATATGAGCGCAGGCCATAGTTATAGCTATGCCCCGCGTGGTCAATGATTTTTGCCAAATTAAGCACATAGCGCTGTTCATCGGCACTGATTTCGGCGCCCTTTTGTGCTTTTGGAAATGCGCCCATCAAGACCGAACAGAAACCATATTGGCGCATCGACCAGGTAAACGTAAAAAAGGCAAAGATAAATATTGAGATCATTAACATTAACCGGATCTGAATATCAAACATAGTGGTGGGATAGGCACCTGGCATCGAAGACAGCACCTGATAAATACGTTCCGAGGTACTGAGCAGGGTTAACAGCGCCGCCAGAATAAGAATCGTGGTGGAGGCAAAAAAAGTCACCTGCCGCTCTAAACTCGCCAGTAATGCGGTGTCTGCGATTAAGTGCTCACGATAAAGAAGCCGGCTCATCCAGGCGATACGATGTCGATGCATCACGGATGCTATGCAGCGCGTTGTTTTCGCGCGTCGTTTAGCGAATTTGGTGTAACCGGCCCAACAGACAATAAACCAAGTAATACAAGCTATAACAACCAATTCATTTGCCACTCGTGTAAACCTATCAACATTTAGCCTAAGCAAGGCCTATAAAATACAGTTTATCGTTTGTCATTCCAAGCTTTAGCGGATATTTTTATTAACTAAGAAAGCAATTGGCGTATAATTGACAAACGAGGCGAAGAAAAACCGTAATAAACCTTGGTTTTTAGATAGTTTGCCCATACATCTATGGAAAGCTTATTTGTTTGGTTAGCAATAACCGTAAGATTAGAAAAGGTTCAATATGTCAGCACAATATGTCGATTCATGTCGCTTACCCACTCGCTTTGGTGAGTTTACAATGCATGGATTTACTGAAACCCAAAGTGGTCAAGAGCACATAATTCTAACTTACGGTGTGATCAAGACTGATCAGCCTCTGCTTATTCGCCTGCATTCAGAGTGTTTGACTGGCGATTCCTTGTTTAGCATGCGCTGCGACTGCGGCTATCAATTGGAATCGGCTATGGCGAGCATTGTAGAGGCCGGCAGTGGCGCATTACTTTATTTACGCCAAGAGGGTCGTGGCATCGGCCTAATTAATAAGATTCGAGCCTATCATCTACAAGACGAAGGCGCCGACACTGTCGAGGCTAATGAACGCTTGGGATTTGCCGCCGACCTGCGTCAATTTACCATGTGTCAGCCGATGCTGGCCCATTTTGGCGTTAGCCAGGTTAAACTAATGACCAACAACCCCAAGAAAGTGCAGGCATTGCAAAATGTTGGTATCGATGTGGTCGAGCAAGTTGCCATCGAAGTTGGCCGCAATAAGCACAATCACGAATACTTAAATACCAAGGCTGAAAAAATGGGCCACATGTTGATGCCAGGATCACTGAGTGACCTTGGCTAGATCAAGCGAAGGGGTAATTTCACTCGAATCTCAGCACCGGAACTTTTGATCGCCAAGCGATTATGTTAGCTTGATAAATAACATTATTTATTGAGTAACACCGTTGCAATCCATTCCTATTTCTCCACCATCTGCATGGCCAGCGCGGATCAGAACTGTACACAAATGGTTAAGCTTAATCATTGGTGTGCAGTTAGTTATTTGGATGCTCAGTGGCCTATACATGGCAAGCATCGACATCGATATTATCCATGGCGATCATCTTGTCAAACCACCAGCCCAAACAATCGACTTTTCAAGCGTCAACCGACTTCCGCTGCAATACACTGATATTGAACGAGTCACGCTATCCTCTCAGCACGGGGTACCTGTTTACTTGATTAAACAGTCAACCGGCTCCATTATAATCAATGCCAGCAGCGGCCAAACCATCGATATTGATCAGCAATACATTGAGCGCCATGCCCGTGATATCTACGCTCAGCAAGGCCGAATAATCTCAACCGCCCTGCTCACCCAATATCCTAGTGAGCTCGGCGGCCGCCAGCAACCTATTTGGCAGGTGACTTTCGACGACAGTTTCAATCCAACGCTATATTTTTCTCCGCTGACAGGACAGTTTATTAAGGCGCGTAGCGACCTGTGGCGGCTGTTTGATCTGATGTGGATCCTACATATCATGGACTATGACGAAGGCGAAGATGTTAATAATCTACTGCTAACGTTTGCCTCGATGCTGGCATTATTAATGGCTTGTAGCGGCGCCTGGCTAATTTTTTATAGCTTCAACCAGCGAGAAGGCCAATCAGGCTTCTTATCTGTGCTTCGAGCCAGCCACAAATGGCTGTCATTGTTGGTCGGTATACAACTAATATTATGGGTCAGTGGCGGTATTGTTTTTAATGTAATTCAAGCTAAAGACATTCACCTCACCAGTCAACTTAACCCACAAGCAATGCACTTGATTTCCGCAAAAGACATTGATTTTGCCAAGATTAATCAGCGTTATTCGTTCGCTAGTTCCGTGACCATAAGTGCCACGCCTACTGCAGCGTTGGTGTCTTTCGACCAACAAAGTCGCCATCCCAAGGTGCGATTAGATAATTTAGAGGCTACTTATATTAGCCAGCAACAGGCGCTCAACATCGCCAGCCAAGTTTATCGTAATGATGCATCAATAGCTCACAGCGAATTAGTGACGCCGCAACAAGTAGAATCGCGCAAACTTAAACGTACCCTGTGGCAAGTCGTTTATCAGGACTCAAGTAATAGTACACTCTATATCGACGCCCTTACGGGCCAGGCACTGGATATAAAAAATGACCAATGGCGCATAAAAGATTGGTTTTGGATGCTTCATATCATGGATTATTCCACGCGTAGTGATTTCAACTCACCGCTGCTAATTACCATTTCCAGTATCGCCAGCTTATTCGCATTAAGTGGTTTGTTAATGCTGTTTTATGTCATATCACGCGCCAGTTTTGGCGTCGGCAACAAAGCCAAGCAGCACCAAGTATCCATTACTTCCAACCAGCAACCACCGCAAAACCATCAAGTAACGGGTGGCCAGCCATTATTACACGCGCTGCAACAACAAGGATTCGATTTACCTTCTGGCTGTGGCGGTGGCGGCACCTGCTGTCAATGTATGGTCATTGCCAAACATAGTACTGCGCCGTTGACCACACAAGAACAAAGTTCACTTTCGCTGGGGGAGATGAATCAAGGCTGCCGCCTCGCCTGTCAGTTACAAGTCACCGAAGATATAACGATAGCATTGTCCGACCAAGCTGCTAATCAACAAACGGTTAGCGCTAAGGTAATGAGCAATAGGTTTGAGACGCCGTTTATCATTGAATTGGTGGTGCAACTACCACCAAACCACGGTTTTAGCTTTGCCGCGGGGCAATATGTCAATATCGACATCCCACCATTTGATTTAACCATCGGCCCAACAATGATGCCACCAGAATACCAGCGCCAGTGGCAGGCCAGCAACATTATTGAGCAACGGGTTAGCTTGACGACAACCATTAGCCGCAGCTATTCCATTGCCAGCAATCCCGGCAATAGTAATACCTTAACCTTTAATATTAGACTCGCCCTACCGCGTGCCGGTTACGGTATGGGCATCGCTTCCTCATACCTTTGTCATCTGCGCGCCGGCGATAACTTATCGTTCGCCGGACCTTTAGGCGATTTCACCACCGAACTACACAGCGCGAAAGAATTGATTTTAATTGGCGCGGGAGCGGGCATGGCACCGCTAAAGTCACACATTGATACGCTATTATCACAACGTAGCTCACGTAAAATTTCACTATGGTTTGGCGCCAGAGAGCAGGCTGACATTTTCTATCAATCCCACTTTGACGCGCTAGCACGACGCCATGCCAATTTTAAATGGCATGTCAGTCTATCTAGGCCAATCGGCGATACTTGGCAAGGAAATCGCGGGCACATCCAAAACGCCCTATTCTCTCAATACCTTAATCACCATGGCGCCAAAGGCGATATCGAATTCTTACTCTGTGGGCCAAGCATAATGATGGGTGAGATCAGTAAAAAGCTGCAACGCTTAGGTATCACCCGGGATGCGATAAAATGCGATGAGTTTGGCTAGTCGTTGGTATAACGCTCAGCGCCCAAACCCTCGCTGCTAATATCGGGGGACTTACCATTGATTACATCGCTTAAATAGCGCGCCGAACCAGCAGCCATGGTCCAACCTAGGGTGCCGTGGCCAGCATTGATAAACAAATTCTCGATGCTACATCCACCAACCACCGGCGTACCGTCTGGGGTCATCGGGCGCAATCCTGTCCAATATTGTGCTTGCGACATGTCTCCTGCACCTGCAAACAAATCATTGAGCACAAAGTCGACATTGGCCTGCCGAGAAAGTGGCAAATCGGTGTTATAACCGGTTAGCTCAGCGGTTCCGCCGATCCGAATACGTTGATCAAATCGTGAAACAGCTACTTTGTACGTTTCATCCATCACTGTGGAAACAGGAGCCAACATCTGCTCTTTAATCGGCACAGTTAATGAGAAGCCCTTAACCGGATAGATAGGTAATTTAATCCCCAGAGGGTTGAGCAATAGTGGCGAATAGCTACCAAGTGCCATCACATAACTATCGGCATAAAGATCGCCTCTATTACTTTTTACACAGCTAATTTGTTGGTTTTTAACTTCTATTTTGGTTACTTCGACATCAAAGATAAACTTAACCCCAGCTTGTCGGCATTTTTGGGCCAATTGCTGGGTAAACATAAAGCAATCACCGGTCTCATCATCGGGTAACCGTAAACCGCCAACGAGTTTGTCCGCTACCTTGGCCAGAGCGGGTTCATAATCGATACAGCTGGCCACATCCAATACTTGATAATTTACTCCAAGCTGCTCGAGTGCTCGAATATCACTTTGCGCGGCTTTTATTTGTTTGGGCTGGCGAAATAGTTGTAAGGTGCCTTGGTTACGCTGTTCGTAATTAAGTGATAATTCTTCGCGTAACAACCCTAAGCTATCGCGGCTATACTCGGCCAAGCGTAACATTCGCCCTTTGTTAACCTGATAGCGGCTCTCGGTACAATTGAGCAGTAATTTAGTCATCCATGCATACAGACTTTTGTCGGCCAGCGGATTAATCCGTAACGGTGAGAGATCTTGCAATAACCATTTAACCGCCTTGGCAGGAACACCTGGACCCGCCCACGGCGCCGAATACCCGGGTGATACTTGTCCCGCATTAGCAAAACTGGTCTCTAAGGCGACATCACTTTGACGTTCGACCACCGTCACCTCATGTCCCGATTTGGCCAAATACCATGCGGTGCTAACACCTATTACACCTGCACCCAACACCATAATCTTCATTGCCGTTCACCTCGAATATTTATTGTGGCTATTTTTGGTTAAAAAAACGGACTAAACAAGCAATGATTGCTAACATGAGCGTTAAGTCAAACTTAACGCTAGCGCTAAAATAGAGGCCCGCACAATGAAACTAAATGCGCAAATGATGGCTGCATTACGCACCTTCGATGTAGCCGCTCGCACCAGCAGCTTTACCAATGCGGCGAAAGAGCTACACATCACGGCCGCCGCGGTAAGCCAGCAGATGGGGCACTTTGAGCAGCAGCTAAAGTTGACCCTCTTCGAGCGACATTCCCGTGGGATCAGGCTGACCAAAGCAGGCGCGATGTTACAGGCGGTGGTTGAGCCAAGTCTGAACAATATCAGCCAAACGATTAACCAGTTGCAAGGCGATGCGTGTTTCAATCAAGAAATTCGGGTTAAATCAACGCCATCTTTTGCCTACAAGTGGCTGGTGCCGCGATTGCAAGATTTTTATCAGCATCACCCTCAGTTACAGGTACAAATATTTGCCGACGGCGCACTGGTGGATAAAGAGGTTCAAGATTATGATTTAGCCATCGACTTTGCACCCATTCCTTATCCTAGTGACGATGTGATGCCACCAGAGCTGTTAATGGCTGAGGCGCTTATTCCGGTGATGAGTCCGCAATACGCGGCCCGTCACGATTGGCAGGACCCGGCCTGTTGGCAGCAAGTCAATTTATTGCATGACACCATGCCATGGCAAGGCGCACCCGCAGAATGTGAGTGGTTATATTGGTTTGAGCAAAGGGGGTTAAGTCAATATTATTGCCGCCAAGGGCATTATTTTAATCGCGCCGATCTTGCGATGGAGGCAGCTTCAGCCGGCCAAGGAATCGCGTTAGCCCGCCAAGCCTTGTTAGCTAATGATTTAGCCAGCGGTCACTTAGTCAGTCCCTTTAAGCCAATGGCATCAAACAGTGGTTACTACCTCGTTGTTAACCATAGCATCACCAATATTGAACATTTATCAGCTATTGCTCATTTCAAGCAATGGCTTAGGCAGCAGGTTAAAAACCAAAAAAGCCAGTAACTCACGTTACTGACTTTTTTATCGCTCAACACATAACACAACTAGATGTTAAAGCTTGAACCGCAACCACAGGTCGCCGAAGCATTTGGGTTATCAACTAAAAAGCGTGACCCCTCTAATCCTTCGGTGAAATCGACTCGCCCGCCGACTAAATATTGTAGGCTCATCGGATCGACAATCATGGTGGCGCCATTTTTCTCTATTTGCATATCGCCATCATTAATTTTATCGTCGAAAGTGAACCCGTATTGGAAACCAGAACAACCACCACCGGTGATATACACACGTAATTTCAGTCCTGGATTCTCTTCATCATCCAGCAAGAAATTAACGCGCTTGGCCGCCGCTTCAGTAAGCTCTAATGGAATTCCTGCTTCAACAACTTCAACCGACATTTTAACCTCTTTAAACAATATACCTGACTAATTTAGTCAATTATCTAATAGCCCCATGCTTGGTGCAATCTTTTATTAAACTTATCGCTAATTTTGTGCACTAAACAACCAATAGCACCTAAGGCGTACTTTGCTCAGGGCCATTCAAAATAGGCTTAAGCGGTACTTTTAGCAACGCATTCCACGTAAACTCCTGTGTAACAGTGCCGCCTTTCTGGCCTCGTTTACGTGGCATCACTATGGTTACTCTCAATTTTTCTGGCATGAAGTCAGCGGGCAGAACAAAATCATCCTTTAAATGCTGAAAATAACGAAAGCTAATGGTTAAGGCCTTCTTGCGTTGAGTGAGTGACATTAAGTCAATATTTAGTGGTTTTTCATCCTGACTACCGATGAGTAACAGTTTAACGCTTCCCTTAACGTAGCGTTTTCGCTTCTCCAGCTGAGCCAACAGCACTTCGAACCTGTAATGGCGCGCACTGATGCCAGCCTCAATAATTACCTTCTCAATATTCACGCCATTGGTGGTGAACTCTGGCGCCATTATTTTTTGGTAGAAGCGCAGAGCTAGTTGCTGCTCAATCAGATTGGACTGTAAGTTTAGTGCGCTATCGTTCATTTCCTTGATCGTTTCACGCTCGATGGTTAACTGGAAATTAGTTTTCACCAGCTCCTGTGACAACTTGAGGTTGTCATCACGTAGCTTAATCAACTCAGGGTTTGTCTGGTTAACCTCGCTTACACCGTAATAATAGTTACCTGAAACGAAGGCAATAATCGCGACAATGAGTAAATTGAGATAACCAAAACGATAATTTAAAACACTTTTTAACCTTAACATTACATCCTTAATCTGTTTCAATGGGGGGCTATGGCAGCTATTCTACCCGTAAATGAGATATTTTTGTATCTTGAGATGACAACATCTTAACAATGTTGGCGCATCTTTGCCGATATCAAGACACTGCCCGAAACGTTCATTTTCACCTTGGATAATATTTAGCCACTATGCACCTAATTGAAAAAATCAGACTGCCATTAGCCAGTGCAAAAACCTCATGGCAGCTCGTAGTGTTGGGGGCGCTTGTTGGCTTGCTAGCCTCGTTAGCGATTGTCGGACTACGTCTTGGCATCGAGTTTATCCAGCATCAGTACATGAATGTTGCCGATGATTTTTCTCAAGAAAATGTCCTAATACGCTTCCTATCACCAGTTATCGGTGCCTTTGTCGTACTGGTTATTGCTCACCTTGGGCATCAGAAGTATCACCGCATGGGCATCCCTTATGTGCTGCATCGTCAACGTAAGTACTATGGTTATATTCCCTTTGGCAATTCGCTCAGTCAATTTTTTAGCGCGATGAGCGTCATCGCCAGTGGGTTTTCGGTCGGGCGTGAAGGCCCTGCCGTACACATTGGTGCTGGCGCGGCGAGCCTGCTCAGTATCAAGTTACGCCTGCCTAAGAACACCACACGAGTACTGACGGCTTGTGGTATGGCGGCTGGTATTTCCGCATCCTTCAATTCACCACTGGCGGCGGTGGTCTTTGTGTTAGAAGTGGTGGTGCAGCATTATCGTATTCATGTATTCTTACCGATCATGTTATCTTCGCTGATTGGCACTGCCATGAGTCGCGCGGTATTTGGCGATATCCATCTCTATGGCGACATTGTGATCCCAGCGATTAATTCTACCGTCGTCTGGCCCTTCATCTTGATCGGTCTGATCATTGGCCTTGCCGCGGTGTTATTTAACCGCAGCTTGCTGGGCGTGATGAAACGCGCGAAAGATATCAGCATGGAGGTTCGTCTACCGCTTGCCGGTCTTATCGTTGGCACTATCGCTTGGTTCATCCCTCAGGTGATGGGCTCGGATTTGGCGGCGCTTAATATCGCGCTGATGTCACACCCGCAAGTCACCTTTCTGGCGATGGTGCTATTGGCTAAGTTTGTCGCCACCGTTAGCGCCTTGGGCCTAGGCATTCCCGGTGGGGTCATTGGTGTTCTTTATGGACTCGGCGCTCTCATTGGTAGCCTATTAATCTGGACTATTGTGCCTTACTTCCCTACATTGGCACCCTATGCGCCAATGGCCGTGTTAATTTGCATGGTCGCGATGATGGGCACGAGTTTGAATGCCCCCTTAGCGGCACTCGTTGCGGTACTTGAGCTCTCTGAAAATGCCGCCATTATCTTTCCTAGTCTATTGGTGGTCGTACCGGCGATCCTCTTATCGCAACAGGTATTTGGTTTGAAGTCGCTGTTTTTACAGCAATTAGATTTACAGCGCCTGGGCTATAAAATATCTCCGGTGATTTATACCCTACAAGATACTGGCGTATGCGCATTAATGCGGCGTAAGTTTAAGACCCTAACCACCAGCGAACCATGGAAAGATTGCACCACCAGCCTACCCTTAGTGATTTGCAATCAAGGCACCAACCAAGGCTATCAGATGACGGCCAAGGCGATGGGTTATAACCAAGATTGCCAATCTTTGGTGAAAGCTCCCTACCTAAAAGACAATGCGACGCTGGCCCATGCCTATGAATTGTTAAGCCCACGCCGTGCAGGCTTTGTGATTATTGTTGATCAAGAGACGCTCGCGCCAATAGGCCTCCTAAACTGGCGCACCCTGCGTAAACACCTGCACCGAGAACAAGGCATATAGACCAGAGCTAATCAGGGTGCATAAACCCGACACAGAGCTTTAGCGCGAGGCAAAAATCTGCTATATTTTGCCGCCATAAATTACGCTCTTTTTTTCCTGTTATAAAGGATCGCACCATGACTGATTTCATTGGCAATCACATCCTCTCGGTTAACCAGTTGGACCGTGACGCTATCGGCAAAATATTCACCACCGCCAACACCATGCAGCCTTATGCCCAACGTAAAAAGCGCACTCGGGTATTAGACGGTGCCATCTTGGGTAATATGTTTTTTGAAGCCAGTACCCGTACGCGGGTGAGTTTTGGCAGCGCCTTTAATCTGTTGGGCGGCTTTGTGCGTGAAACAACCGGGATGAGCACCTCTGCGTTGTCCAAGGGTGAATCTTTATATGATACAGCGCGCGTACTCAGTAGCTATGCCGATGTTATCGCAATGCGTCATCCTCAGTCTGGCTCGGTGGCCGAATTTGCCAAGGGTTCTTTAGTGCCGGTGATCAACGGTGGCGATGGCAGCAATGAACATCCGACACAGGCACTGTTAGATCTTTACACCATCGAAAAAGAGCTCTCGAGCAAGCTGCAAGGCATCGATAACATGCATATCGCGATGGTCGGCGATTTAAAATTTGGTCGCACCGTCCATTCCTTATCCAAGTTATTAGCCCAATACACAAATATTACCTTTAGCTTGATCTCCCCCAAAGAATTAGCGATGCCAGATGAGGTAATCTCTATTCTTGAAAATGCTGGGCATAGAGTCATTATCACCCAAGAGCTTGAAGGTAACTTAGACGCCGATATCTTATACTTAACGCGTATCCAAGAAGAGCGTTTCCCTAATCCTGAGGAAGCCAACAGGTACCGTGGGCAATTTCGTTTAAATCAGCAGATATACACCCAACATTGCAAATCCAATACGGTGATTATGCATCCGTTGCCACGAGACTCTCGCGCCGAGGCCAACGAGCTTGATACCGATTTAAACATAAACCCAAACTTAGCGATATTTCGCCAAGTTGAAAACGGGGTGTTGATTCGCATGGCTTTATTTGCATTAACCTTAGGTGTTGCCGACCAAGTTAAACAGCACGAATGTGATGTCACTTGGTTTAGTCGTAAGTAACCCCCCTATTTGAATATTAAATTAAGGATTCACCATGAGTCGTTCACAACAGTTATTTGAACAAGCACAAAAAGTCATTCCTGGGGGCGTTAATTCGCCAGTACGCGCCTTTACCGGCGTTGGCGGTAGCCCGCTATTTATAGAAAAAGCTGACGGCGCATTAATTACCGATGTCGATGGCAAGGACTACATCGATTATGTTGGCTCGTGGGGCCCAATGATCTTGGGTCACAATCACCCAGAGATCCGCCAAGCGGTGATCGACCAAGCCGCCTTTGGGCTAAGCTTTGGCGCACCGACCGAGCTTGAGATAATCATGGCAGAAAAAGTTCGCTCGCTAGTACCTTCAATGGAACAAGTACGCATGGTTAGCTCTGGTACAGAAGCGACCATGAGCGCGATCCGTTTAGCCCGCGGCTACACCAAGCGTGATAAAATCTTAAAGTTTGAAGGCTGTTATCATGGTCATGCCGACTCATTGTTAGTAAAAGCAGGCTCTGGCGCATTGACCTTAGGTCAACCAAGCTCACCGGGCATTCCGGCCGACTTTGCCAAGCATACATTAACTGCAACCTTCAATGATATTGCCTCGGTAGAACAGCTCTTTAGTGAGTACAGCGAAGAAATCGCCTGTATCATCGTTGAGCCAGTGGCTGGCAACATGAACTGCATCCCACCCAAGGATAATTTCTTACAGAAGTTGCGGGCAGTTTGTGACAAATTTGGCGCGCTACTAATTATCGACGAAGTCATGACCGGCTTTAGGGTCGCATTGGGCGGCGCACAGGCTTACTATGATGTTAAACCTGATATCACGACCTTGGGTAAGGTTATTGGCGGTGGCATGCCAGTTGGCGCATTTGGCGGCAACAAAGCAGTGATGCAATACATTGCCCCAACAGGACCTGTCTATCAGGCAGGCACTCTTTCTGGTAATCCCATTGCGATGGCGGCGGGCCTTAAATCATTAGAGTTGTTGTCGGTGGAAGGTCTACATAGCGATCTCGCCGAGAAAACCAAGCAGCTTGCCGAAGGCTTTAAAGCGGCAGCGGCAAAACATGGTATCCCACTAGCGATTAACTATGTTGGCGCAATGTTTGGTATTTTCTTTACTGACCAGCAAGAAGTAAGCTGTTTTGAGCATGTTGGTAAATGTGATATCGCCCGCTTTAATAAGTTCTTCCACTTAATGTTAGCACAGGGGGTTTACCTTGCCCCTTCCGCTTATGAGGCAGGATTCTTATCGACGGCTCATGGCGAGCAAGAAATTGCCGCGACGCTGGCGGCTGCCGAGGTATGTTTTGAGCAATTAGCTCAGGCATAATACGTCGGTTTAGGTGCACACTAGGCTGTGTGCACCTAACACATACTAATTTACTAGTAGCTTACATCTCTCCTGACAAGACATATTCCATCTGGCCATTAGCCCAGGACACTGCGTCACGATAAATTTTCGGCACTAGATCCGGATTCACTTCCAGTAACGCTAAATGCTGCTCGCTGGCTTGCCAATCCGTTTGTTCATAGTGTTTTGCGACCTCAACCAATTGCGCTAACACCCCTTCACCGTTAAGAAAAGCATCTTTAATCTCATTGGCCAGTGGCAGTTTTTCCATTGCACAAGACATGCTTTCGCCAATAATAACGTCAATTAGCGACATCATGCCGGTTAAGAAGGCCACACTCTCACTTGCTAGTAGCGGGCTAACCTTGGCGAGTCCTTCACAAAATTTTGCACGGCATAGGCTCAGCGCCATCAACTCAGGCGGCTTATCAGAAATCATTTGCGCCGAAAATAACACCGAAATAAACTTTTGTAGCTCAACTTTACCCAGCGTTACTATAGCTTGCTTGATGGTCGATATTTCGGCGCGACGTCGAAATACTGACGAATTACTATAGCGCAATAATTTGTACGAGAGATTCACATCCATCTCAAACACATTGATGATTTTAGGTAGATCTAGATCTGCCTTACTGGTCTCATATAAGAGTTCAGCAAGGCTAAATTGAGCAGGTGACAGCGATTTTGCTTTTAAAGTTTCTGGCTTAGCAAAGAAATAACCTTGAAAGTAACAAAAACCTAGTTCCACCGCTAACTGATGCTGCTCATGAGTTTCAATTTTTTCGGCCAGTAATTTGATATGTGGAAAGGCCTTAACAGCTTCACAGATGATCGAGATTTCTGCTAATTCGGTGCTTAGAAAGTCTACCTTAATAATGCTAATAAAAGGGAAAAAGTGACGCCACACGGGTTCATGTACATAATCATCTAAGGCCACGACATAACCCAAACTATGTAATTCTTTTACCTCAGCCAACAAGCGTTTACCGGGACGTTCGGTCTCAAGAATTTCCACCACCAGCTCATCCTTAGGGATCAAAGATGGAAATTTTTTCTCCAGCGTTGCCAAGGTAAAATTGATAAAAGCAGGATGTGAACCTGTAAAATCCGATAGCGAAAAATCAAATTGACTACCAGCTATGATCTTAGAGGTTGCCTCATTACCATCGATATCGGGAAATGCATTAGTGATACCATCCCGAAACAATAATTCATAAGCATAAAGCTGCTTATCTAGGTCGAGGATTGGTTGTCTGGCGGCATGGAAATACATAGTAGCGTAGCTGATCCTAACGAATAAAATTACTGAACGTTGGTACAGGGTACTTAGCGCAATCAACTTTGTCAAAGTGATTTCGCACAAAACCTAGTAACAAAGTATTAATTTATAGAGAAAGCCAACCCTTAACGCCTACGAAAAATGATGGTCAAAATAGCAGAGATAGCCAATAGCATCGGATAGAAAACATTGGTTGCCACCGTCAGTGGCGATAGGCTAAACATTGCACCTAGCATCAGTGCTTGTGCACCATAAGGTAATACCCCCTGCACGGCACAGGCAAAGATATCGAGCAGGCTGGCGCTGCGCTTGGGAAGCACGCCATGGGTAGTGGCTAAGTTTTTCGCCACATTACTCGCTACGATGATCGATACGGTATTATTGGCTGTCGCGATATTGGTTAAACCAACCACACCTGCGATACCCAACTCGGCTGCACGTTGGCTGACTTGCCCCTCGTTGCCACTAAAACGGCTCAGTAACTTGTCGATGCCCTTCACGATATATGACAACCCTCCCTGATGGCTCATCACTGCACCTAAACCGCCAATAAATAACGACAGAATAAAGATCTCTTGCATGTTACTAAAGCCTTTGTAGATATCCTTGCTCAACGTCATCGCGCTGTAATCGGGGACTTGCAGCAGCCCCACAATGCCAGCGAACATAATACCGCTACCGAGCACCACAAAAACATTAACACCGGCTAGCGCGAGCGCAAGAATAGCTAAATACGGTAACACCTTAATCCATTCGATGGCTTGGGTTGGCGGCAGCTGTGCCTCGGTTCCTAAAAAATATAGCAATACAATCACAGCGATCGCCGCTGGCAATGCAATGCGGAAGTTTTCTTTAAACTTATCCTTCATGTCACAGCCCTGAGTACGAGTCGCGGCAATAGTGGTATCAGATATTATCGATAAGTTGTCACCAAACATCGCGCCACTTATTACCGCACCCGCCATAATAGGCAAGTCAATGCCAGTGGTCTGCGCCACACCCAACGCAATTGGGCCGACCGCGCCAAGCGTGCCCATCGATGTGCCCATCGCAGTGGCGATAAAGGCACTAATTAAGAAAAAACCGGGTAATAAAAACCATGATGGGATTAAGCTAAGACCTAAGTTAACCGTCGCTTCAACACCACCGGTTGCACTAGCGACTGCGGCGAATGCACCCGCGAGTAAATAGATAATACACATGGCGATGACATTACTATCGCCTACGCCGCTAATGAATGCTTCGATCGTGGTGTTGATCTTATCTTTCGTCACGATCAACGCGAGTAGTAAGGCGGGCAATACCGCCACAGGTGCAGGCAGTTGGTAGAAAGCAAACTCCACTCCCTGCCAGGTTAAGTAGGCACCCGTGCCGAGAAACACGCATAAAAATAGCATCAGTGGGGCGAGTGCTAAACCATTAGGTTTACGTGCTTGCGCCGTTGCGGTGATCGGAGGTTGATTTGTCATAGGGCTAACCCGGTTCATTAATAATAAAGATTAAGAAGCAAAGTACCCAAAGTCGACGCCATTGTCAAATTAGACGTCTAAACGTCTATTTGATTAACAAGAGCGAGACTAAAATCATTTAATAGCACGCTGACGCTTAACTTGCTCAAAGGCTGCCTGGATATCTTGGGCCTTTTCGGCTTTGAGCGTAACAATCTCTAGCATCTCCTTGTTTGCATGACATAACCATTGGCTAAAATCATTTCATAGCACGCTGACGCTTAACTTGCTCAAAGGCTGCCTGGATATCTTGGGCCTTTTGATTAGCAATCTCTAGCATCTCTTTAGGTAAGCCCTTCGCGGCCAATTTATCTGGATGATGCTGCGACATGAGCTTGCGCCATGCCTTCTTAACCGCCTTATCATCATCACTCTCGCTAACCCCTAAAATTGAATAGGCATCCTGTAATGATGGGCCACTCTGTTGCCCGCCCTGCTGGCGATGATAATGCATCTGCGCTTCTAACTGCTGTAACAAGCGCTCGATATCGCGCACCGAAAAGCCCAAAATGCGTGCCACGGTATATAATATCTCTCGCTCTTTGGGGTGTAATTCACCATCGGCAAACGCGGCCTGTAGTTGCACCTCTAAGAAAAACTGTAAAATATCACGTTGACCAAATGAACTACGCTTAAATTCCTTTAGGGTATCCTCAAGCGCAAAACCCTCAGATTTACCCTGACTAAAAGCTTGCTGCGCTTCGCGTTTGCGATCGCCACTTAAGCCCATCTGCTCCATTAGCATCGAGGCCGCCTGAATTTCTTGGCTGGTCACCTGCCCACTGGCTTTCGCGATATGACCATAAACCGAGAATACCGCATGAAAGAATACCGCTTGATTGGTAAAGGAAGCTTTATTGACGAAGTATTTACTAAAGCCCCCTTGGTTTGAAAAGTCTTGGCCGAGACTCTTATCGAAGCGATGTCCGAGATAAAACCCGATCACCGCGCCAAAAAAACGGCCGAACATAAAACCAAATAAAGTACCTAAAACTTTGCCCCAAATTCTCAAGCTAACCCCTTTTTATGACTTAAGCGCGCAATGCACTATCGATTGTTCTAATTGAGCTAAACGCTGTGGTGTACCCACATCTGTCCAGCGTCCGCGATGATGCTGACCTGTTATTGTTAACCCGGCCATGGCGTGACGTAAAACAGGCCCTAGCGGTGAGGCGCCCGGCTTAACGTCATCGAATAAATGTCGATGATAAACCCCGATGCCGGCAAAGGTTAGCTTATTGGTCCCTTGAGTGCTTAACAGTCCTTCATCGATAGCAAAGTCACCGGCGCTATTATGCTCAGGATTATCGACCATCACCAGATGCGATAATATACCATGGGGCAACGAGCGCGGCAGTTGGTCAAAATCAAAATCAGTCCAGATATCGCCATTAATCACCATAAAAACATCGCCCTGTAACCTGGTTAGCGCATTTTTGATACCACCAGCGGTCTCCAGAGCAGACTCTCCTTCATCGATATAATCAATACTCAGTCCCCAGCGACTACCATCACCTAACTGCTGTATGAGCTTTTGACCTAACCACGCTAAGTTAATCACTACATTGGTGATACCCATCGCACTTAGCTTTTCTAAATGGTAGACAATCAACGGTTTGCCATCGACACAGACCAGTGGCTTGGGCAGATGGTCGGTTAACGGGCGCATTCGTTCACCGCGCCCGGCCGCTAAAATCATGGCATACATAACACATCTCTTTGCGATAAAACGCTAACAATATGCTGTTCAAATAACTGCTGCAAAGGCTGTAGTTGCGGGTATTGGCGACATGTTTCAATAATATATTCAACCACCAAGGGCAGACCGTTAAGGTAGTGATCCTTACCGTCTCGCAATGACAGGCGGCTAAAAATACCACACACCTTTAAATGGCGTTGTAAAGCCATCAGATCAAACCATTGTCGAAACTGGCCAAAGTCAGCGCTAAGCACCTTAGCATCAGTGAACTGGCGATACGCTTGTGCCAACAGGTCATCACGCTGGGTCAACGGCAGCTTGAAATAGCAATCTTTTAGCAGTGAGGCCAAATCATAAGTTAACGGCCCCATGACAGTGTCTTGAAAATCGATAACCGCCAGAGAGCTCCGGTCGCGCACCATAATATTGCGCGAATGAAAATCGCGATGCACGCTTACTTGTGGTTGCTCGATGGCGCTGTTAACCAATAACTCAAAACATTGCGCAATCTCCACATTGTCAATCAATGTTGGTGACAAGTTTAGCAGCCCATCACAGAACCATTGACTAAACAGGGTCAATTCCAGATTGAAAAACTCGCGGTCATAATATGGCGTTTGCGCAGGATGCTGGACATTAGCCAACAGCTCAAGTTGCTTAATCGCCAATGGATACCATGATAAATCACCAGCCATTAACAACGGCAACATGGTCTGATCGCCAAGATCGGTAACGCACAAAAAACCTTGCTGTAAATCAGCGAATAGCACCCTTGGTACATCGATACCTTGTTCGCTGTAGCGTTGCGAAAATTCTATAAATTCGCTATTTTTTTCACTAGCCACTGGCGCATCGACTAAAATATAACTGGTATGCTCATTGCTATAGCGATAATAACGGCGAAAGCTCGCATCGGCACAAACGATTGTTAAGGTGACATTGTCGATGCCTAATTGTTGTGAAAACCACTGACGCAAGCCCTCTTGTCGAATATCTGTCACATTTCCTCTCTTTACTGATGCTAATTACGCGGGAGCATAGCCCTAACTCACAATTTACGATATTATACTTAGCCATCGTGTACAGTCGATGGTTAAGACAATTTAATTTTTTTAATACGAACTTTGGGCGTTATCTCCTGCCCAACTATGACTTTACTCAGAGACTAAAACATCATCATCATGCGCCTTATTATACTTTTCTTAGTTTTCTTTAGCGGCGTTGCATTAAGTGATGAGAAAAACATCACGCCTATCTCTCAATGCTCAGTCAATAATCCTCGTATTGCCGAAACAACAATGCGTGAGTTTAAATGGGATAATCCGCAACAGGTATTTGTGCAGGCGGATCACGCGAAAATTAACTACCCCAATAAAGCCATATTCAACGGCAATGTCATTTTTAGACAAGGCAACACGCTAATTAATGCCGATAGCGCAAAATATAGCGAGGTCGACAATCTTTTTAGCGCCACCGGCGATCTATTTTACCAAGACGATGCATTAACGCTCAAGAGCGCTTCATTGTCCACCTCACTCGACGGAAAGAATACCCAACTGCTCGATACCAAATATTGGTTAAATGGCCTATCAATACATGGTAAGGCCGCCAGTTTCATCGTGAAAGATGGGCGTTATTTGGTACTTAATGACGCGAGTTTCACCACCTGCCCTGACGATAAACCCGATTGGGCGCTCAACGCTAAACAGATAACCATCGATAGCCAAAACGATTGGGCGGTTGTCCGCCAAGCAACCTTTGAGTTTTTCGATATCCCAATTATGTATTTCCCTTACTTAACCTTACCAGTATCAGACAAACGCAGTAGCGGTTTCTTATATCCAGCGATTGGCAGCAATAGCCGCAACGGTATCGATGTCTCGGCCCCCTATTATTGGAACATAGCCCCGGAATTTGATTTAACCCTAACACCACGCATCATGACCGAGCGAGGTGTGCAGTTAACCACAGAGTTTCGGTACTTAGTCGATCAACAAGAGGGCTTATTTAACGTAGAATATTTGTATAACGATCGCTCCTATAATGACAAGGCTCGCTACCTATTCTACTGGGGGCATGGCGGTTCAATTAACGAAAACTGGCGTATATCTAGTGACGTTACCCATGTTAGCGATGATAACTATTTCAATGATATTGGTTCGGCTTATGCCAATAAAAGCGACAATCAATTAATGAAAAATATTGAGCTAAGCTACTACCAACCTGATTGGTGGCTCAATATCAAGGTGCAAGACATTCAAGTACTTGGGGTCAATCAATCTCCGTATCAGCTGTTGCCGCAACTAAGCTTTCATAGTTATCAAAACACCATCGGTGAATATGTTGAATATGATGTTTTTTCAGAGTTTAGCGCCTTTCAACGCTCAGGTAATAATAGCGACAGCGCCAATCGCTTGCATGTCGAACCAACGCTGCGCATGCCGCTTAATTATTCATCCGGCAGCCTAACCAGTGAACTCACGTTGATGCAAACCTGGTATCAACAATCAGACTCGCAGCAACAAGATCAAGATATCAGCCGCTCATTAGGCCAATTTAGACTACATGGCATGGTTAACCTGGAACGAAAGTTCTCTCAGCGACTGTTACAGACACTCGAGCCCCAAGTTCAATACCTAAAAGTATCTTATCAGGACCAATCGCAGATTAATTTTTACGATACGGCCTTACTACGCGATGATTATGACGGTTTATTTAGAGCGCGCCGCTTTAGCGGACTCGATCGCATTACCGATACTGACCAAGTTACACTTGGCATAACCACTCGCCTCAAAGATCATAACAATCGCGAATCTCTAAAAGTGAGTGTCGGCCAAACATTTTATCTATCACAAAGCGAAATGGCCTTGCAGGAAGGGAACTCCGCGCAACAGCTACGCAGCCGATCGGCACTAGCTGGTGAGCTAGATTTTAATATCGATAATTTATGGTATATCAGCCAGGCGATACAACTTAATGAAAATCAAAGTGAGGTCACTCAGAGTAAATCATCGATTGATTACCGCTTAAGTGACAACAAACTGGTGCAGTTGAGCCACCGTTATGTCAGAGAGATAAACGATGGCAAGATCAACCAATTAGGTCTTCAAGGGGTATGGCCAATCGATTCAGAGTGGACCTTTGTCGGAAATTATTACCGCGATATCAACTTAAATCGAACTATTGAAAGTTTTGTCGGTCTGCAATATGAGTCCTGTTGTTGGGCGATACGTGTGCAGGCCTATCGCCAATTACAAACCTTGTATGATGACAGCATGTTATCGAGCAATCAGCAAGAATTTGACACCGGGTTCTCGTTTAATTTCCAACTGCGAGGCTTAGGTGCCACAAGTAAACAACGAGCACAGGATATGCTTAGCGAAGGCTTATTTAGCTATCGCCGTCCTTACTACTTAAAAAATTAGATTGGATCGCGATTTTTGCGTAATAATATTCCACTACAATAGCGGGAATTATGCTAAATTACTGACCGATTGCGAATACTAGCTGTTACGGAAACCAAATGAAGTTAATAAAAACATTACTAGCAATAACCCTTTTATCATCCGCCACCATCAGTATGGCTCAAGTGACTAAACTCGATGGCGTTGCCATTATTGTCAACGATGGAGTGATCCTACAGAGCGAAATTAAATCGCTAATTAACCAAGTGAAACAACGTTCAGAGCAAGCGGGACAGGAGTTACCTAGCGATCGCGTATTAGAGACTCAAGCCACCGAGCGTTTAATCGGTAATATCTTGAAGAAGCAAATGGCCGAGCGTATGAGTATGCGCATTGGTGATACACAGCTTGATCAAACGATTGAAAACATCGCGAGCGAACAAAAACTTAACGTAACGCAGTTAAAGACGGCGCTTGAGAGCGATGGGGTTAATTTTAGCAGCTATCGTGAATCCATTCGTGATGATATTTTACTCGGTCAGGTTGAGCGCATCTCTTTGCGTCGCCGAATTAATGTCTCAGAGCAAGAAATAAATAACTTGGTGGTGATGCTAAAAGAGCATGGCCAAACCAATGTGCAATATAATCTTGGTCACATACTTATTTCAAACAACGGCGATGAGTCAAGTGAGAATCAGCAAGCAACCCATGATCGTGCAGACAAAGTACTTGAGCTGTTAAAAGAAGGGAGTGATTTTAAACGCATCGCGATCACTTCATCGTCAGGCCCAAAAGCACTGGAAGGTGGTGATTGGGGCTTTATGAATATCAATGAAATGCCAACGCTATTCACCGATGTGGTTAAGGACAAAGCCAAGGGCGATATTATTGGCCCGTTTAAGAGTGGCAGCGGCTACCATATTCTTAAAGTACTCGATGTTAAAGGCCAACAACAGGTCGATATCACAGAAGTCAATGCTAAACATATCCTGATCAAGACCTCAATCGTGCTTAGCGACGAACGTGCTAAGCAGATGTTAGACCAATTTATTGTCGATATTGCAGCAGGCACGGCAACTATTGAAGAGTTAGCGAAAGAGCATTCAGACGATGCTGGCTCGGCGATTCGTGGCGGTGAACTAGGCTGGAATGATCCGAGTAATTACGTAGTGTCATTTAAAAATACCTTGGCTAGATTAGCCGTCGATGAATTGAGTAAGCCATTCAAATCGTCGCATGGCTGGCACATTGTTAAATTACTCGGCGAGCGTAAAGTAGATGCGACTGAGAATTTTATTAAAAACCGCGCCTACCAGATGCTGTTTAACCGCAAATTTAGCGAAGAAAGTGAGGCTTGGAACAAAGAACTACGTGACAACGCCTACATCGAAATAATTGACTAAGGAATATTTTGTGACCAAACGAATCGCTTTAACGCCTGGTGAGCCAGCTGGTATAGGCCCAGATCTCGCCATTAAGATTGCCCAGCATGATTGGGCCATCGAAATTGTTGTTATTGCAGATAAAGAACTGATGTTAGAGCGAGCCAGACTCTTAGGACTGCCTTTGAGGCTGATCGATTACGACGCTAACAATGCGGCACAACCGCAAGCCGCAGGCACGTTAACCATTCATCATATCGAGTTGGCGACGCCGGCTATCTGTGGCCAACTCGATGAACAGAACGGACGCTATGTCTTAGACACCCTGCAATTTGCCTGTGATCACAATATCGACAGTGAATTTTCGGCGGTAGTCACCGGACCGGTGCACAAAGGGATCATTAACAAGTCAGGCATTGCCTTTAGCGGCCATACTGAGTTTTTTGCGCAGCAGTCAAATACACCAGATGTGGTAATGATGTTGGCAACGCAGGGATTGCGAGTCGCTTTGGTTACCACGCACATTCCATTGGCTTATGTATCGAAAGCGATTACTTATGATCGCGTGATTAACATTACCAAAATTTTACACCATGACTTAGTTGAAAAATTTGGCATTGCCCAGCCTCGCATCTACATGTGTGGTCTTAACCCACATGCCGGCGAAGATGGTCATTTGGGCCGTGAAGAAATAGATATTATCATTCCGGCGATAGACTTCCTAAAAGAGCAAGGCATGGATATCATCGGTCCATTGGCCGCCGACACACTATTTCAAGATAAATATCTCGATAATGCAGATGCGGTACTCGCGATGTATCACGACCAAGGCCTTCCAGTATTAAAACACAAAGGATTTGGTAAATCGGTTAATATAACCCTTGGACTTCCTTTTATTAGAACCTCCGTCGACCATGGCACCGCGTTAGATTTAGCGGGCACTGGCGATGTAGACTGTGGCAGCATGATTGTAGCGATCAATGAAGCCATAACACTTGCAGCAAAGAGTTAACATGAACAGCAAAGTACATTTAGGTCATACGGCCCGTAAACGTTTTGGACAAAACTTCTTAAACGATCAGAGCGTTATCGATAATATCGTCGCAGCTATCGATCCAAGATTAGAGGATCATCTAGTAGAGATCGGCCCCGGTCTCGGCGCACTAACAGAGCCTGTAGCGGCAAAGATAGAACAGATGTCAGTGGTCGAACTCGACCGTGATTTAGCCAAACGCCTGCAAGAACACCCAGTGCTTGGTAAAAAGCTGACTATCCATCAGGGTGATGCACTAGCGTTTGACTTCTCGCAATTGGCGAAACCCGGTCAACGTCTAAAAGTGTTTGGCAACCTGCCTTATAACATTTCAACACCATTAATGTTTCACCTGTTTGAACAGGCAGATATCATTGAAAACATGCACTTTATGCTACAAAAAGAAGTGGTATTGCGCCTCTGCGCGCGCCCCAATACCAAAGCTTATGGACGCCTAAGTGTGATGGCCCAATATTACTGTAAGATGATCCCAGTATTAGAAGTGGGACCACATTGCTTCGTGCCACCACCTAAGGTTGATTCGGCGGTCATACGCCTTGAACCCTATCGTGAGCTACCTTATCCAGCCATCGAACTGTCGATGTTACAACACGTGGTCACTCAAGCCTTTAGCCAACGCCGAAAAACCGTGCGTAATAGTTTGCGAGGCGTGCTCAGTAGTGATGAAATGCAGCAAATAGGCGTTGACTCAACCTATCGCGCCGAACAAGTTTCATTAGAGCAGTTCGTCAACATAGCAAACTACCTTAGCGGCAAACAAACCAAGAAGACGGTTGACTAATGAGTGAGCAATCGTCGATCGCGTCAATGGTAGACATAAGCGTTAGCCCTTACTTTATTGAACAACGCAGTGTTGATAACCAAGAGCTTTATCTGTTTGGTTATCAAATCACCATCGCCAACAACTCGCAGCATGAGATTCAATTGCTGCGTCGACATTGGATTATCACCGATAGTGACGGCAATCAAAGTGAGGTCGAAGGCGAAGGAGTGGTTGGATTACAGCCCACCATTGAGTCTAATCAGCAATTTCAATATAGCAGCGGATCGACATTTAAGACACCGATGGGCATCATGCATGGCACCTACACCATGACTTGTGACAATCAACTTTTTGATGTCACCATCGCTCCTTTTCGCCTAGCTGACGAAAAGAATATTCACTAACGCGAGTCAACGATGGCAACTTACTTTATTGGCGATATTCAAGGCTGCTTCGATGAGTTTGAACTGCTACTTGAAAAGTTAGCCTTTTGCCCGACCAGCGACACTCTCTACTTGGCCGGCGATTTAATTGGACGCGGGCCAAAGTCGTTAGAAACTCTCGCCTTTATTTGCCACAACAAAGCATCTATTTTTTCGGTGTTGGGTAATCACGATTTACATTTTCTGGCCATCGCCAATGGACTAAAACGGGCTAAGCCCAGCGATCGTTTCGAGGCGTTGCTTGCCTCGCCAAACTTGCCTGAATATGTCGATTACTTACGCCAACAACCCTTATTAATCGATCTGCCAAAACATCACATTGTATTAAGCCATGCGGGTATTTCGCCGCAGTGGGATCTGAGCAGTGCTCAACAGGCCGCTAACAAGGTATCTCAATATTTGCGCAGCGATGACTATTGTCACCTCCTCGAGCAAATGTACCAAGTGGGCAGTGATGATTGGCGACAAGTCGATAGCTCGCTTGAGCAAATGGTCTTCGCGATTAATTCACTTACCCGCATGCGTTATTGTTATGCCGATGGCAAATTAGATTTTAGTCAGAAGAAAGCGCCGCCTTGTGCAAACAATTTACCATTAACCCCTTGGTTCGAATTACCAACCCAGCTTGAGCCACACTACACCTCACTCTTTGGCCACTGGGCTTCACTCATGGGACAGACCAATAATGAGCAGTTCATTGGACTAGACACTGGCTGCTTATGGGGCAACCACCTTACCGCTTGGCAACTAGAGAATCGACAACGAATTACTCAGCCAAGTTCGGTCTTATGACCCCTAAGTCACTGCGCTTTAATTTTTTGTTAACATAATACGCTATTATTGCTATGCTCTATCGTTAAACCATTACATAGTATCAAGCAAGTACTCCGATATGGACGTTGTAGTAAACAAAACATTAAATATCAACTATTAAGCGAATGTTCGTGCGATGGTGATATTACACGCTAGGCTGCCGTGTGTTTTGTCGCTTATTGGAGAATAGAATGAAGTTAACTGTCGCAAATCGTATCACTGGTGGATTTGGCATCATCTTATTGTTGCTATTTTTTATTGGCGGGAAGGCCTATTTAAATTTCAGTGATGTAGAGCAGGAAACAGTTCAAGCGAAAGATGTGTCAATTCCAGCCCTACAGATGAGTAATAAACTACAGAATTTGCTAATGGCAGTTCAACGCTATAGCTTATTTGAATATTACAGCGACGACCTACAGAGCTTAGAAAAAATTCATCGTCAGCTCACCACCAACACCGGAAAGTTTAATCAACAGCTCCAGCAGTTAAAAGCAATAAGTGCTAAAGAGCCATTGTTATTAAAGCCAATGGCGGAGATTAGCAGCACAATCAATAAGATTGTCGACGACACACAGCAACTTTACCTAAGCAAAAAGAGCGTCATTAATTTCCAGAGTAGCCTGGCGACCGACTTAAACAATTTCACCGACCGGGCCGATGATTTTAGTAGCTTATTACTCGATATTACCGACCTAGAAGATGAGCAAAACCAGCCTAACGTCGACATTATTATTGGTATGGCAGGCGACTTAGATAACTTAACCCTGACCTTAGTGCAAACCAACGAAGATGTTGCCAAACAAACCACCGTCAGCAAAACAGATGCCGTGGCCAAAGAATTGCAGTTTGTGCAAAGTGATATAGATGCCAAATTAAAATTCATGATTTCTCGGGCTGGCGACCTGTTTGAGCAAGACCTCGTTGACCAATTAAAAGCTGAATATCAAACGCTTATTCAGTATATCGGCGGAGCAAATTCTATTCATCAAACCAGCGTTGCGCTATTGCGTCAAATCGATGTAACCGACAAGCTATCAATCACCACCAGAGAGCGCATCGATAATACTAGTGGCCTCGTTGATAATCTATTAAATATCGCCAGCCAGAGCGCCAGCGAATCACAAACGAAGGTTTTAGAGCGAGTCACTGACAGCAAGCTACAAATTACTCTACTGGTACTTATCGCCAGCATTTTCGCCGTTACCATTTCCGTTCGTACCGTGGCCAGCATTACCAAGCCGTTAAACAAAATAAACAAACTATTGACCGTATTGGCCTCTGGCGACTTAACCCAATCAGTTGAGCAACAATCAAATGATGAATTTGGCACACTAGCTAAGAATATCAACAATTTGGCTGCCTCGCTGAAAACCTTAATCGCCAGTATCGCACAAGGGTCGACGCAGTTAGCCGCCGCGTCCGAGCAAACATCTGCCATTACCAGCCAAACGACCAGTGCAATAAGCGAACAGAGATCGCAAGTCGATCAAGCTGCTAGCGCCACTACCGAGTTAAACTCGAGTGCACAGCAAGTTGCCGAGCATGCCACGACAACGCTTGAGGAAATACAACTAACGAGCAATCAGGCACTCGAAATTGCGACCATATCTAATGACAATAAAAATACTATCAGTTCACTTGCAGGTGAAATTAGCAGTGCCAGCGAAGTGATCAACAAGCTTCACGAAGATAGTACCAACATCGGCTCTATCATCGATGTTATACGTGGTATCGCCGACCAGACCAACTTACTGGCGCTTAACGCGGCAATTGAAGCTGCACGTGCCGGCGAGCAAGGCCGAGGTTTCGCCGTGGTTGCAGATGAAGTAAGAAATCTTGCTAATCGCACGCAGCAATCAACCGCCGAAATTAACAGCATGGTTGACTTGATTCAATCCGGTGCTATAGCCGCCGTAAAAGTGATGGATGCCAGCCAACAAAGAGCACAGACCTGTGTTGACGAAAGCGAAAAAGCATCACAAGCTCTAACCGTAATGAACGCAACGCTAGAGCAAGTTCATGAAAACAGCAATCAAATATCCATCGCTGCTAATGAACAAAATGTTGTATCACAAGAGATTTCAAGACTACTAGAGAATATAGTAGAAATAGCCCAGGAAACCTCACAGGGTGCCCAGGAAACGGCACAGGCGAGTAATGAAGTGGCCAATCTAGCCGATGGCTTACAACAGTCTGCAGCTCAGTTTAAGATATAACCTGATGCGTTGCCATGGATGGCACCGCTTAGGTTTTGTTGCGATGGCTAACGCTAGGCAATATGCGCCCTGCATTATTGCGCACATTCTTGTGCAAACCGACACTTACTCCCAACAGCGCTACGCTACCTAACACACATTGTACACAGGGATTGAGCGAGCTTGGTTCTGCGGGAAGCAGAGGGCCTGCCGTGTGCACGCCGCACATAAAAAAAGCGCCACAGGGCGCTTTTTTTATGTTCGAGAGCTGACTCTCTAGATTTTCATGCGTTTCTTAATCGCTTGCACTGTTGCTGACGTGCTTTTACCGTTTTCATCGGCCCATTGCAGGACAGTTTTACCATCTTGTTCTGCTTTAGATAGCAATGAAGCACTTAGGCGCTTGGCAATAAATGCACCTGCGTTGTCGGCATCGTTTAACATTGCAAAACGCAAAAGACTATTATTATTGCAGGTTAGCCCACTATAAATTCTCTTTAGTTTAATTTTATTGGCGCGTAACTGATCGCGAAGACGTGATTTGTGATCCGCTTGAACGTAACCACAGATTGCCTGACCAACATCAGCAGCTTGAGCCTGTGGTACATTTAAACCACCACATAAAGCCACGATAATCGCCGCACTAAATACTTTTTTCATCATAGATTCCTAATACATATTCTATAGAACCCAAAAAGAGTATTCCTTAACTCATTACAATGGATCAAACTAGTTAAATAAACACATTATCGATTGATATAAAACGATTTACTTAACAACTAAAGTCATCCGTTACAACTAAATTATAGATCATACTAATACAAAATCATTAGGTAATCAATCTGCTTTCACATAAAATTAACAGCGATTGAGCGTATAGGTTGAAAATTTTATCCCGCTGGTTGACTGGTGCTCAACACAATCCGACCTATGCCATTGATATTTATTGTAGTCTGGAAAATGGGCATCGCCCGATGTTACCAACTCGATATCTGTTAGATACAAGCAATCAACATGGGGCAACATTTGCTCATATAGTCGCGCGCCGCCGATAATCATCAGCTCCTCACAATTGCCCCCCGCCGCGATAGCTTCTTCAACGCTGTGTACAACAGTGACACCTTCAATAACCAAGGCACGATTAGTCGACACCACGATGTTCTTTCGGCCCGGTAATGGCCTCCCGATAGATTCAAAGGTGTTGCGCCCCATCACAATAGGCTTACCCATGGTGATTCGCTTAAAGTGGCCTAATTCCTCAGGCAGATGCCACGGCATTTTATTGTCTTTACCGATAACGCGATTTTCTGCCATTGCGGCAATCATTGAAATTTTCATGTTGTATTCCGAGCAAGTAAGTCAATGTAAAATGAATTAGAGTCAATAGTTTTCGATCTACTGAACCTAACAATTTGATTGTCCCACATCTGCGCAGGGAAAGTTGCGACTAATTACGACTAATTATCTTTGATTAATAGTAGTAATCTCAACCTAAGATCGTTAATAATAGATTTAATGGGAAAGGATTTTCAATTTATTACATGGCAGTTTGCATTGTACCCTTTAATATTTACCGCCTCGCCCATAAATACTCAGCACTTTGATGACCAATTTGTATTGGATAGAAGTGTGCAAACTAGTTACTACAATGAAGGCGCTTCAATGAAAAACTTATCTATCATGTTAACGATTATACTCTTGGCGGTGGTACTTTTTGGCTTACAATTAATCTATGCGTCAACCGTGAGCTATCGGCTAAATACCATGGTTCATCACATTGAAAAAGTTGACATAGAGCTCATTCCTACTACCAAGTTTCTCACTAAAATTACCGAGCATCAGCTTAAGCAGGAAATTGAATTTGAGCGCGCCTTTAAGTTCGCCCTTGAAATGGGTAAAGAGCCAGGCGCCGATAAACATTTCGAACAGGCGATTTCATCATTCCAGCGCTTAAATAACCAAATCGAACATGAAATTGCCGCCGCAGAAGAACTACTTAGAAAAGCGATAAAGCAGAGTGACGGCGAGCTAGGCCAGGCCGAATTTAAGGACACGCTACATAGCTTAGAATCTGTAGAAGTTCAACATCTCGCCTGGGCCGGGCATGTTAATGAAGTATTTCCCCTACTTCGCGAGGGGCATTTCCATCAAGCAGAGCTTAAATCACAACAAGTCGAACGTGAGGCTGCCGCTCTTGAAAAAGACGTCATCTCCGCGCTCACTAAAATTGAGCAAGATACCAAGGATGCGGTGCATCGATTAGCTAAGGAAGATAAGAATATTATGCTGCTCGGCATTTTAATGACCTGCATCTCTTTGGTCATCGCAGTAGCCCTGACTCGATTCATAATCCAAAATCTAAAGCGAGATATGCGAGACTTAAAACATGAGATCGATGATATTTCCGAAGGAGATTTGGCCACTATCATTACCTCGAAGCTTGGCAAAGAATTTGGTATGAATGTGATGCGCGAAAAGCTCCATGCCGCCCTACTCGTTGTTGAGAAAAGCTCTAACGATATGCTAGGGGCGAGTAACGATTTGGCTAAAGTTAGTACCGACGTTAACCATAGTCTTGCACAACAATCACATGAGATAGGGGTTATTTCGGCAGCGATGACCGAAATGGAAGCAACCACTTCAGAAGTGGCTAAATATGCTGACAACACGCAATCATCGACTAAAGATGTCGTTGAAAAATCTCATGAAAATATGCAGATAACCGCCAAGGCGATGGATTCAATCGCTCAACTCACCAACATCATCAGTGGCACTAGTGACAACATTTTAGAACTCGAGCAACATAGCAATAAGATAGGATCGGTATTAGGTGTGATTAAGGGCATTGCCGAGCAAACCAACTTACTTGCCCTAAATGCGGCAATAGAAGCGGCCCGTGCAGGCGAGCAAGGCCGTGGTTTCGCTGTGGTAGCAGACGAGGTTAGAAACCTTGCCCAAAGGACTCAACAAGCAACCGTTGAAATAGAAGCGATGGTTACCTTGTTTACCCAAGGCACAGAAACCGCGGTAAAATCGATGTCTGACAGCTCACAGCACAGCGATTTATGCCGTAATTCAACCGAACAATCAAATAATAAGATCGTTGAAATCCAAGCGGCGATGGAACAAATAAATCAAATGAACGAACAAATTAGTACTGCGGCTGAACAGCAATCGTCGACGACGCAAGAGTTATCTCGAAACACATTAAAAATCCACAATTTAACCCAAGATAATGCCGATTCCATGACTCAACTCTCAGCGGCGTCCGAGGAGTTGAGAAAGATTTCACTTTTGCTTCAAGGTAATGTAAAACAGTTTAAACTAAGCGAATCACACTAGGTTAAACAGCAGTCATGGCCTGTAGCCGAGCGCTACAAGCCATGATCGCATATAAAAATTAAAATTAGCCCAAAGGAAACATAATGAACAACAAGACATTATTAACACTTGTAGTTGCAGCATCAGCTACCTTGATTGCAATGCCTGTTATGGCCTCTTCAACCGAACAACAGCACCATTTTCCAGGGGTATTTGTAGGTTTTACCAAGGCCGGTGGTGAAACCGAATTTTCCTATGGTTTTGAGTATGAGTATAAGTTTTCTAAGCAATGGGGCGCAGGACTGGTCTACGAAAAAACCGATGAGGCACACCATGGCGATGGCGTCGATGTTAAATTAGCCGCGATCTATGTACACCCATGGCGCGACCTAAGAATTGGTGCAGGTTTTGGTAAAGAAAAAGTTGGCGGGCATCATAGTCATACCGAAGATTTGCAAAGACTATCGCTCAGCTACGATTTTCATGTCGGCGGATTTGGCATTGCCCCAACCCTAGCGGTTGATTTTGTCGGCAGCGAAACAGCCACAGTGTTTGGTGTCGCGTTCATTAAGGCATTTTAGATCACCGAAATATCGAGTAGGGTGAGGCTTTTGCCTCATCCCTCTCACAGAACCGTACGTACGGACCTCGTATACGGCTCCTGTATTCTTCATATCTCGCTAATTTCTTAAATAAATTGGCGAGACAAGCCA
>Ga0105355_10000654_pt1 | contig 31895 bp, 25 predicted proteins | sample GOMGulsemesocosm_2_FD_83508 | JGI IMG/M metagenome (GOLD analysis project Ga0105355, IMG submission 83508) | Methane-oxidizing microbial communities from mesocosms in the Gulf of Mexico - GOM9C Gulf of Mexico | ecosystem: Environmental > Aquatic > Marine > Cold seeps | place: Gulf of Mexico...
GAAGCTCGGTTTCCTGAATCCCGGTTACCAGAAGCTCGGTTACCTGATGATCGGTTACCTGAGTCTCGGTTACCCGATGGTCTGTGGCCTCTGGCATTTTCCCCAGAACGCTGACCGTCGCGATGTCCCGAGCGAGGCTGTTTAGGACGTCTGGCACTACTACCGGCTTGCCCCAGTCGTGAAGGCGGCAAATCATTGACCGGCTCAAAACCTTCCAGTGGTTTGCGCTCAATAATTTTCTGAGTTAACTTTTCGATACCAAATAGCAATTTGGCCTCGTCCGCACTAACCAGTGATACCGCTTGACCGGTCGCTCCCGCGCGGCCAGTTCTGCCAATACGGTGCACGTAGTCCTCCGCCACATTGGGTAGGTCAAAGTTAACCACCTGTGGTAGCTGATCGATATCTAGACCTCTAGCCGCGATATCAGTGGCTACTAATACGCGGGTCGCGCCACTCTTAAAGTCTGCTAAAGCTTTGGTGCGCGCACCCTGGCTTTTGTTTCCGTGAATAGCGGCGGCCTGAATACCCTTGCTGTCCAGGTGTTTGGTCAGGCGGTTGGCGCCGTGTTTAGTGCGACTAAATACTAATACCTGAGCCCAGTCGTTGTCTTTGATCAAGCGTGTTAACACCTGCGACTTGGCATTTTTGTCGACGGGGCAAACCCACTGTTCCACCGACTCTACCGTGGTATTGCGGGGACTGACAGATATCTCTACTGGGTTATTGACCATACCCTTGGCCAGGGTTCTGATTTCGTCGGAAAAAGTCGCAGAAAACATCAGATTTTGTCTTTTTGCCGGTAAAAAGCTTAGAATTTTCTTTATATCGCGAATAAAACCCATATCCAGCATACGGTCCGCTTCGTCCAATACCAATATTTCAAGCTGCTTAAACTTCACTGCGTTTTGATTGTATAAATCCAGCAGCCGGCCCGGTGTTGCCACCAGCACGTCGCAGCCACGGCGCAGCTTCATCATCTGCGGGTTGATCTTAACGCCGCCAAATACAACCGTTGAGCTCAGTGGCAGATGCTGGCCATAGGTTTCAACACTTTCCGCAACCTGGGCTGCCAGTTCCCGGGTCGGAGTCAATATCAGTGCTCTGACCTGGTTGGGCTGCGCCCGTTCGCCGGCGCTGAGCAATTCTAATATGGGCAGAGTAAAACCCGCGGTCTTGCCGGTGCCGGTCTGGGCCGCCGCCATCACATCCTTGCCCGCCAGTACCGCTGGGATCGCCTGGGCCTGAATCGGTGACGGAGTATCGTAGCCCTGAGCGGACACAGCTTTTAATAAAGAGGCCGATAGGCCCAGAGAGTCGAAGCTCATGAATAATTCTCTAAATGGTATTATGAAGGGGGTCGCCAGTCGGCGCCGGCGCAGCATACAGCAACTGGCGGCCCAGCGCCACGCTAGTTAGCGTTTGTTAACTAGCGTGGCAGTAGACCTAGTCTTGCCGAGGCTTGATAAACCAGCATTGGTGCAGCCGTTTGGAGCGCTGAAAATCCTTATCGAAGGACCAATCAGTGCGCTCTTCTATCTGATAACCGGCCAATGCCTCGCTGTCGAGTTGAAAGCGGCGCTGATTGTTGGAAAAGATTAAGGTTCCGTCCCGGCTCAACAACTTCATTGAATTTTCGATTAGTTCGACATGGTCGCGCTGAATATCCAATACTCCTTCCATCTTTTTGGAATTGGAAAATGTCGGCGGATCTAGCAATATCAGATCGTAGCGATTCTCTGCCTGCAATAACCACTCCCGCACATCGGCCCGAATCAATCGGTTGCTGGTTTCGCTGAGACCGTTTAGGGCAATGTTCTTTTTACCCCAGTCGAGATAAGTGGCGGACAAATCGACACTGTCAGTGAAGGTGGCTCCGGCCAGGGCCGCGTGCACACTGGCGGTGGCTGTGTAACAGAACAAATTGAGGAAGCGCTGGCCGCGAGCCATCTCAGCAATTTCCATCCGCACCGGGCGGTGATCTAAAAACAAACCGGTGTCCAGATAGTCTTTTATATTGATCAGCAGAGTGGCTTGTCCCTCTTTGACCTCAAAAAATTCGCCGCTGTCCTGTTGTTTGCGGTACTGACTGGCGCCTTTTTGGCGGTTGCGCTGCTTTAGCACCACATGTTTTTTATCGACCTGTAGCGCCAGTGGAATAGCATCTAACACCTCATTTAGACGCTTTTCCGCCGCCGCCGGATCGACCTTAGCAGGCGGCGCGTATTCGGCCACATAAACCCAGCCTTCATAGTAGTCCACCGCCACCGAGTACTCCGGCATATCGGCATCGTATAGCCGGTAGCAGCTGATGTTGTTTTTCTTGCTCCACTTAGCCAACCCCTTCTTGTTCTTGAGCAGGCGATTGGCAAACATTTTGCCGCCCTCGGTCAAATCGTCAAGGGTTCTGGTCGCGATCGGCGCACCCACTTCCCGGCTGCTGTCGTGTACTACAGAAGCCTCATCGACATCAAAATTGAGCAGCTTGCTGGGGATCGCACCATTGTAAAACTGGTATTGCTTATTGCTGCGCAGTCCCATCTGCTTACCCAGGTCGGGGTTGCCGGTAAAAACACTGGCTTTCCAACCGGTAAACTCGGTTTTCAGTCGCTGTCCTAGGTGGCGGTACAAATGAATTAGTGAAGACTCGTCACCCAAGCGTTCGCCATAGGGTGGGTTGGTGACCACCAGGCCAGCGGTCAACTCGCCATGGGTGGGTTTAACAAATCGTGCCAGCTCCTTACGCAGTACTCTAACCAAGCCATTGAGCCCCGCCGCATCGATGTTTTCCTGGGCGTTTTCTATCGCACTTGGACTGGCATCATAACCTCTAATTTGCGGCCATTGGCGACTCTTAGCGAGCTGTTCTTGCTCCTCAGCCTCCTCGACCAGTGCCGTCCAGGCCTTGACATCGTGGCCCAACCAGCCGTCAAAACCCCAGTACTGGCGCAGCAGACCCGGAGCAATATTGCCGTACATCAACGCCGCTTCAATCAACAAGGTGCCAGAGCCACACATCGGGTCTAACAACGCGCCGCCACTCGCGGCGACCCCGGGCCAGCCTGCCCGCAGCAAGATAGCGGCGGCGAGATTCTCTTTCAACGGCGCCAGGCCGCCACTGAGGCGATAACCACGCCGGTGCAGGCTCTCGCCAGATAGATCGAGACTGACCACCACCCGGCCCTTGGCGGCGCGCACATTAATCCGCACATCGGGGGTGTCGGTATCGACATTGGGCCGGCGCTGGTAGTGTTCGTTAAAGAAATCGGCGATGCCGTCCTTGGCTTTTAATGCGCCAAAGTGGCTGTGATTGATATCTTTCAAAGAGCCGCTAAAATCGATGGCAAAAGTGCCGTCAACAGACAGATGTTGATCCCAGCGCAACCCCTTTACCGCCTGGTACATGTCTTCCGCCCGATGGCACTCGGCGTCAATCACCGGCATCAGGATTCTATTGGCTAGGCGCGACCACAAACAGGCGCGGTAGGCGATATCCAGCGGGCCGTCAAAGTAGACCCCAGCTACGGTCTCCTTGGCATAGGGGGCGCCGAGACTTCTGAGCTCTTCGAGCAGCAGTGTCTCCAAACCCTTAGGGCAGGTGGCAAAATAGGCGGCGGACTGTGACATAGAGTGACCTGTTCCAATAACACTTTTTCATTAACACCCCCATTAATAAAGGCAGTGCTCAAACCGGGGGACTAGGGCAACATTAGGGCTCTAATATAAAAATTTATCGCCAATATTGGTTCTACAGATACTTGTAAACCTGCCAAGTCATTGTTTTTAAAGACGCTCTAATGCTTATAATCAATATCTATAACAATAGGCAAAAATGTCTAAAAATGGCTGTCGACAATAATCTCAACATTTGTTTAACTGTATTGGTCTCCCGCGGCGGCATTCTACCACCCGCGGGCTGACAGCCCCAACATTAACGAAGAAAAGAGGAGCTTAATACAACAGCTAACCCCAATCCGCCAGAGGCGGGTCTCCACTACGGGCAATATGCGCTATTCCCATACGCTATTCCCAGAGACCAACAACCGCATTGGCGAGCACGACAGACAAAATCTGAGGCTTTATATATGAGAAGACAGAAGCGTGATTTATCAGAACGGGCATTTCAAAAAGGGTATCGAGCAGGAGTATCGGGAAAACACAAAGAAAACTGTCCCCATGACGACATCGGAGAGATTCGCCAACAGTGGCTGACCGGATGGCGCGAGGGACGAACGGACAATTGGGACGGTTATACTGGGGTGTCGGGCATCCACAAGATGAATTTGCACTGAGCCCGCAGTTACAAAAGTGAGATAAAAGGCCCCCACGGGCCTTTTTTGGTTTTACCCTACCAACATCCTTCATCGGGATATGTTAACAACATTACAATCGCGCAACCGAGATAAACTTCCCCTCCTCGCTAAACTCGATTATAAATGACCCCTCTATACCGTCATGAGTAATAAAGGGCTGTAGAATATTGGCGGGAAATTTGACCGAGCGACCGTCCCTACTGCGAGTGCTGACAGACGCCGAGGGAGTCTTATAATATTTGAGATATTCTTCCGTCGATACACGGATGTCGATGACTAACTGCATACCAGAGCCCAAAGCATGACGACCGGCACCTGGGCACCGGTCGGCGGCCTTAGCCGACCTCTGCGTCCAACGACTGATAGTAGTCCATCAGTATCTGCGCGCACTCAGGACGAGCAAATTCCGGCGGTGGCGCGATGCCCTGACCCAGCAATTCACGCACTTTGGTGCCAGACAACAAAATAAAGTCATCCATTGAGTGATCGGGAGCGTCTTTCATCATAATCACCTTGTCGAGCTTCTTCGAATAAGCCGTGTGGTCGGCGCGGTAAATTTCGATTTCCAGCGAGCCGGCAGGTACTTTTTCGTCGAATATGGTCTGGGCGTCAAAACCGCCGTAGTAGTCCCCTACCCCGGCGTGGTCACGGCCGACAATAAAGTGAGTACAGCCACAGTTCTGCCGAAATACCGCGTGCAATACCGCTTCCCTAGGACCGGCATACAACATATCAAAACCGTAACCAGTCACCATCACGGTATTGGCCGGGAAATACACATCAACCATCTTGCGAATACAGTCATCCCGTACATCGGCGGGAATGTCACCGGGTTTCAACTTACCCAATAACATATGGATCAAAATACCATCACTACCCAGGTCTTGCTGGGCCATGCGGCACAACTCCTCATGGGCCCGGTGCATAGGATTACGAGTCTGGAAGGCCACTACTTTTTGCCAACCACGCTCGCTCATTTCTGCCCGTATCTCCACCGCGGTGCGGAAGGTATCCGGGAAATCTTTCTGAAAATAGCTGTAGTTGAGCACCTGAATAGAACCCGACAGCATCCAGTTACCCTGGCTGACAAAGGCAGCGACACCGGGGTGTTTAGGGTCGACAGTGCCAAAGATCTGTGCCGCCATGGTCTGAATTTGCGCATCGCTAACCGCCTCGATAGCGTCCACATCCATAATCGCCAACACCGGATTGCCCTCGACATTGGGGTCGCGCAGAGCGATGCGCTTGGCGTCGCCAATAGCGCTAACATCACGGGTCATATTAACGATCGGTACCGGCCAGAACAACCCGTCGACGGTGTGCAAATTCTCTGCTACAGACAGCGAGTCGGCCAGGTTCATATACCCGCTCAGCGGGGTGAAATAGCCGGCAGCCAACATAACTGCATTGGCTGCCGCTGCAGAACTGACCAGCAATGAAGGCAGTGACTGGGCTTCGGTCTGCAAATTTTCGCGCAGTTGACTATCGGTGATATAAAGAGGTTTTAAGCTATCGGCACCGTGGGGTTTGATCATCGTTTTATCCTTTGAATGTCGTGTCGTTGGTGCGGGACAAGCCCGCACCACTAGAGGGCTAAGCCGGGGACAACAGGCCGCGTTGTTCCATTAGGTCCAGCAGCAAGTCGACTTCCTGCTGCAGTGACATTTCGGCACTATTGAGTACAACTTCCGCCGCCAGTGGGGCCTCATAGGGGTCAGAGATTCCAGTGAAATTGGGGATCGCTCCCGCTCTAGCCTTTTTGTAGAGACCTTTGGGGTCGCGACTCTCCGCCACATCCAGCGGCACATCGACATAAACTTCAATAAAGTCCATGTCTGCCTGCTGATGCAGCTCTCGCACCAAGTCGCGATCGGCGCGGTAGGGGCTGACAAAACTGGACAGGGTAATAACACCCGTGTCGACAAATAATTTGGAAATCTCACCGATGCGGCGGATATTTTCGGTGCGATCTTCGGCACTAAAACCCAAATTTTTGTTAATACCGAGGCGAATATTGTCGCCGTCGAGGCGGTAGCTCAGTTTGCCTCGCGCGGCTAGGGCCTGCTCAAGGGCTACAGCGATAGTGCTCTTGCCGCTGCCGGAGAGACCAGTAAACCATAGCGTGGCGCCTTTTTGGCCGAGAATCTTGGCGCGATCGTCACGGGTGACATCGCCCTCGTGCCAGTGCACATTGGTGGCTTTTTGTTCGGCCATGATTAATTCTCTCCTCGTAGAACTGACTATTCGGGACATTGGGCGCAGTGTTTAATAAACATTATTAACACCGTCCGCAAATTGTGAAGCGCGGATTGTACCCGATTTGCGCGCGGGGGCCAAACCAGATCACCGCTCAGGAAGCCAGTAAATATTGAATCAACCGCGCTATCAGCATTACAAAAATCAGCACAATGATAATTCGCGACAAGGTGCCCTGCTGCTCTTGAGCAATGGGTTTAGCGTAGCGTTCAGTGATTTTCACAACCAGTGCCAGCACCGCAAACAAAATGAGTAAAATCAAAAACAAGTTGTTCACAGGCTCACTGCCTCGTCGCTGGCTGCCAGCAGCTCCCGAGCGTTGGCGTACCAAGCAGAGGGGTTGTCGATTTCACCATCGGCTCGCAGCGGCGGGTAATCTAACCCCTTCTGCTGGCAAAATTGCCAGACCTTGGGGTGAGCCCACTCAAAAAATAACCGTTGGTAGTCTGCCGCTGAAATACGCCGCTCATCGTAACAATTTTTCTGCTGGCGCTGGTGCTGTGCCTCCGCCAGGATAATACCCGCCGCCACCGACACATTAAAAGACTCAACCATGCCCACCATGGGAATGGTGACGTGGTGATTGGCCAGATCACTGGCCTTGTCGCTGAGGCCTTCTTTTTCCGCCCCCAGCAACAACGCTGTTGGGCGGGTGTAGTCCACTTGGTGATAATCGATAGCCCGCTCCGACAGCTGGGCAGCGACAATTTGAAACCCTCTGGCTTTTAGCGCGACCACCGGGTCTTCGATAGCTTTATAACGTTCGACATTGACCCACCGGTGGCTGCCCAGGGCAGTGCCGCGAAAGGAGTGGTAGTCTTTGTCGCCGATGACACAGTGCACATCGGCAATACCAACTGCGTCTGCCGTGCGCACAATAGCGGACAAATTGCGCCCTTTGTGTACATAGTCGGTTATCAGAGTCAGGTCTGGCTGGCGCCGGTCGAGTACCGCCCGCAGTTTTTCGATACGCTGTGGAGTCATTGAATCTCTGCGGATAACCGCTGCTGGCAGTGCTGGCTTGCCACTGCGGTGAATGTAGTCGTACCAGAACATAGACTAGTGTGTAACAACGCCGTGGCGCTGGCAACCGTCAAATAGCGCTGGCACTCCTGTTCAACTCTATCTCGCAAAGCGCATTGATGAGCTGATTATAAATTACGGTAGGCTACGCGCAGTGATGGGGCCGGCTCCTATTGATTTTCTGCCCGCCAGTATATCTAAGACTGATACCAGAATTTTACCGCGGCGAATTTTCATCGCCGTTCAAATATTATAGTATCTGGGTTCTATGGGATGGCCGACCTGTCGCTACCGACCGATATCGCCGACGTTATTCACTATATACTGACGAATCGAGTATCTGCGTAAGAGCACCGACACTGGGATCGACAAACAGTCTACGCCAGTCAATTAACTGAAAATAACTCATTAGTGGGAATATTTTGGACAACAGCAGACCATCCACTGTACCGGGTCACTGCCGAACACGATGCGATCGGATCGCTGTACTACTGTGTGCGCTGGTGATTTTTTACAGCGGCATAAGCTATGGGGAGGCCAACCCCGTCATCACCATCGACGGCATCCTCGACGAGGCACAGTGGCGCAACGCCAGTACCATCGGCGAATTTGTCACGGTCAGTCCCTTTACCCAGGCCCAGCCCGAGTATCAAACCAAGGCCAAGATTTACAGCGATCAAACCGGTATTTATATCGGCATAACCAACAGCCAGCCAGCCGCAACACACATTAGCGAGCGCACCCCAGGGGACAGTGAAATTATCGCCGACAGCAACGGCATTGTTATCGACTTCGACCATAAGGGCCTGGGAGCCTACAGTTTTCAAGTCGGCCTAGGTGGCTCGACAAGAGACGGCATCTGGCGCGACGAAAATGACTATAGTGATGAGTGGGATGGCAGCTGGACGGTGAAAACTGTTGCCAGCGATAGCGGCTGGATCGCCGAAGTGTTTATTCCCTGGGATGTCGCCACTATGGTCAGAACTGACACCGATCAGCGCACCGTCGGCCTGTATATTTTCCGCGAGGTAGCCCACCTGTCGAAACGTTATGGTAGCAGCGCTATCGATTACGACCGCCAACGCTTTTTGTCGGTGTTACCCCCCAAACACATCAGCGACTTCGCCAGCGGCTCACTGCAACTGTTTGCCTCCGCCACCTCTCGCATGGATTTAGTGACCGATAGGGACAGCCACGACGCAGGCTTTGACTTGTTCTGGAAACCCGACAGCAGCAAGCAATTAAGCCTCACCGTCAACCCCGATTTTGGCCATGTCGACAGCGATCAGCTGGTGGTTAATTTTTCCCCAACCGAGTCCTTTTTCGCCGAAAACCGGGCATTTTTTACCGAGAATCAAGCGCTATTTGACCTTCAAGGCCCCGAGGATTTGCGCCTTATTCACACCCGCCGTATTGGCGGCAGCCCCGATATCGGCAATGCACTCGGCGCCGATATCGCCACCGCGCTCAAATTCACCAGTATCGATGACGCCTTTAGCTTTGGGCTGTTTTCTGCACTGGAAAAGAGCGACGATAGCGCCGACGGCCGGGACTACTTTGCCGGCCGTCTGGTGAGGAAAACGGAGGACTACAGTATTGGTTATTTGCTCACCTATACCGATCGACCCGACATAGACCGCGATGCCACGGTGCAAGCCCTAGATTACTCCTATAACCTTTCCGCTAGCGCCAAACTCACCGGCCAGCTAATCCACAGCGCCAGCGGCGACAGCACGGGAAATCGCAGCGGCCAGGGCAGCTGGCTGCGCTACCAACAACAACTGAGTGCGCACTGGGATCAGCTGCTGCAGATTAGTTATTTCGGCGATCAGCTCGAGCTCAACGATTTAGGTTTCCTGCCGCGCAACAATCTTAAAATAATCGACTACAGTCTCAACTGGCAAATTCTCGACTTTGCTGATTCCAGTCCAGTCAAGGAGCGCAAGCTAGAATTATCTCTGGAGTATAGAGAAAATACTCAAGGCCAACGCCTACCTAGCGACTTGGTCTTTCGCGATTACTGGTATTTCAACAGCACTAAATACCTGCAGCTCAAGCTGGCTTGGTATAGTGAGGGTGTAGATGACTTGATCACCCGGGACAACAACAGCCTAGATATAGACAGCGGTGGCGAACTGGAGGCCATGTATTTCAGCAATAGCACAGAGGCCTATCGCTACCACATTATCGCCGGTCGCTACCGGCAACAGGGGCGCGGAGACGGCAGGCGGTTCCACTTCCACCCCAGCTACCACTTTAACGACAACTATGTGCTCAGTCTTGGCAGCTGGTATATCGACAGCAAGAACTGGCTACTGTGGCAGCAGCACAATGAAGTTAACAGCTACCGGCAGCGACAAATCATCGCCAACCTGCATTTCGACGCCACGATCAGCGAGCGCCATGAACTGTCTTTTAAGCTGGAATGGATTGCTTTGCAGGGAGAAGGTGATAAGGCCTATAGCGTTCAGCGCTCGGGGCGCCTGCTTACCACCGGCAACGCCCAGGATTTCAGCCTCTCGGACACAGCCGTGCAACTTCGCTACCGCTACGAGCTCGGGCCTCTGTCCAATATTTACCTGGTATATAGCCGCGGCGGCAGGGCAACCCTAGACCACGACAGCTCATTTTCGTCGCTGTTTTCCCCGGGCTGGGACGCCCGGGACGGCGACAATATACTGTTTAAGATTCGTTATCAGTTCTGAGAAAAATCACTGCGCCACCGGTCCTGCGCCCTCATCGTTGTCGGCGGATTTAACGATCTCACCATTGGCCTTCTTGGCGGCAGAATGACTAGGTTTTTTTACCTCGCTATCATCAGAACTCGCCACTCCTTCAGCCTTGGTAGCTGCCTGTGCTACCACAGGATCCGCCGCCGGGGTCTCAACTGTAGCCTGCGTGACAGGCTCCACCGGCCAAGAACCGTCGGGCCAATCCTGTACTGGAAAGGGCTTGTCCTCACTGTTGTACGTTAAAAAGCGTGCCAATTGAAATATATAGTGCGACAGCCCCGCGCCAAAATCACTGAGCCGGGCATTGGGCCCACCGGTTACCAGCGACGTACCAATCTGCACCAATACCACTACCCACAATACAACATTAGCAGCGTAATAGGCGATCGCAAACAGCGCAATATGGAGAATACGTGTCCACTGATTGACGTCTTTGAGATTGCTCGAAAATTCATCTTGTTGCATAATAACCTCCTATAAAATACCATCATAACGCCCCAGACGATGCCTGCAAAGCCTCACGTAAACTGATGGCTTATCGAGGTGACGTATTCCGCTGCCCCCTCACTGCATTCCGCTAGGAACTGTATTTAATTGTCTCTGCGCAGTAAGTCTAGTCGCCGGACAGCAGCTAGTCATTAGCCCCTGCAACATCCCGCGAAAAATAAGATACAAACCCCCAACCCAGCCCTCTTTGCCGCAAAAGTAACCGCATTTTCGATAGCGGTATGAATGTGCGACGGTGGCATCACGGTAGCCTAACTACAAGCCATCTATCAATATTCCATACCGATGGATAGCCAGGGTTATCCCGCCGCCCCGATAGCATCAAAGCATACAGAGAATTCCGTCATAACAACGTATAGCGACCGTCCAATACCCTCAATAACTGCTGCCCAAGTCTTAGCATGTTCAATCGGATTGAACTCGTCAGATACCGACTCCAAAAACTACCGTCGTTTACTCAATTCCATTTTATAGTATTACCGTAACACCTAGCGCAGAGCTATATGTTAACCGAGACTATAGACTGCCAACTCGTAGTTGACAGCGGACAGCCACACTATAACCGGCCCAACAAGCGGTTAAATCTGCCGATCCCGCCCCGCCCAAAAAGGCTCCCTCAGTAATTTCCGTTGAATTTTCCCCGAGGGCAGTCGTGGCAGCAGCTCGACAAAGTCGATGGTCTTGGGTGACTTAAAGGAGGCCAGCTGAGACCTAACGAAACCTATTAGCTCTACAGCAAGATGCTCATCCGCGACATGGCCTTCATGCAATTGCACCAGAGATTTTATCTCCTCGCCCCACTCATCGTTGGGTACGCCGATGCTGCAGACATCGGCCACCGCCGGGTGTTTTAGCAATGCATCATCAGTCTCCTGCGGGTAAATATTGACCCCGCCGGAAATAATTGTCTCGGCGCTGCGACCGGTTAAAAACAAATAGCCCTCGGCGTCGACATAACCCATATCCCCGAGGGTAAAATAATCCCCGAGATAACTGCCGGCGGTTTTATCACTGTCTTTGAAATATTCGAAGCGCAGCGGCGGCGCCTTGAAATAGAGCGTGCCGACAACACCCACTGCAACCTCCCGGCCGTCGTCGTCACAGACTTTGTTGTCGGCGGTAGCGGGTGCTTTACCGACACTGCCCGGGTGGGCAAGCCATTGCTGCGAGTTTATATTAAAACCGCCACCGCCCTCTGTGGCGGCGTAGTATTCATAGACAACAGGACCCAGCCATTCGATCATGCGCTGCTTGACGTGAACCGGACAGGGCGCTGCCCCATGTAATAAATAGCGCAGTGAGCTGAGATCATATTGCGATCTAATCGTCTCATCCAACGCCAGTAAGCGGTGAAACATGGTCGCCACCATATGGGTATGGCTGACTCGATGTCGATCAATCAACACCAGCGCTTCACGGGCGTCCCACTGATCCATAAATACCACCCCGACTCCGTTGTTAAGCGCCAGCACCACATTGAAGGCCAGCGGCGCGGCATGATAGGCCGGACCTGCGCACAGCGAACAGTCGCTTTCGGGGTTCATAGCGGCGTCGAGTTCAAACTGACTGGCGGGAATATTACTGGCAACCTCAGCGCTCACCCGCGGGCGATAAACCCCCTTGGGCCGACCGGTAGTGCCGGAGGTGTACAACATCTGGCTACCCACCACCGGATCGTCAATGTCAGCAGTCGGTTGTCCGAGCAACAGCTGCTCATAGTCCTCGAAACCTTCGATCGCGCCGCCCACCGCAAGCGCCAGCACCAACTGCTTGCAGTTGCTGCGCAGCGCCTCCAACGCGGGCACCGCGCAGTGACTGTCGGCGATAAAAACGCAGGCCTCGCAGTTACCCACTACGTAGGCAGCGTTATCGCCGGTCAGGTGCCAATTAATAGGCGTCACTCTCAGCCCTGCCCGCTGACAGGCAAAATATACCTCGACAAATTCAGGACGATTGCGCAGTAGCATCGCCACCCCATCATCGGGTTTGAGCCCGGCCCCACGCAGTACCCGCACCAACTGATTGATCCGGTTGTTTAGCTCGGCAAAAGTACGATCGCCGTAGCGAGAGCTAACAGCCATTTGCGCTGGGCGCTGGGCCGCGTGGTAGGCGATATTCATACCGCAACCCTTTGCCTGTTCTAATGTTAGCTGAGCTGACATAAACCCCTCCTCACTTTTCGTCATTATTGTTATTGATCACCATGGCCATCATAACCCTCGACGGGTTGTGGTCATAGTATTGTTCACGGAGGCTACAGCACTAGCAGGCACAGGACAACTGGGCGCTATCAACACTCCGCCCGGCTGGTGACATTAGCCTCAGTCAGCAGCGCCTTTCTTTTTATTCCTCGACGACTAGGCTATAAAACAGCAACCCATGACAGCACTACGATGCCAGCACCAACTACAGCGACACAGGAGCTACACCCGTGGAAATAGCCTACATCAATATATTCGTCAGCGATTTACGCAAAGCCGTCAATTTTTACCAGCAGACCCTAGGTCTCAGCCTGATCACTGCAGAGCCCGACTTCGGCTATGCCGCCTTTGAGGCTGGGCCAGTGAAGCTGGGACTGGCAGTACCGCAGCCCAACGAGCAACAGCTTATTGGCGGCCACAGCGGCATCGGCCTAGCCGTTGCCGACCTCGATGACTGTTACCGATCGTTGCTAGCGCTCGAGGTGATATTTACTATGGAACCCACCCGACAGCCCTGGGGCGGTTATATGGCCATACTGGAAGATCCTGACGGCAACAGCTTTTACCTCGACCAGGCCAGTGAAATGACCGGCTAAACGCCCCTTATCTATGATGCTATCAGCACCTATCCAACCACAACCGATACCGCATTGATGGCACAACGAAGAGGTGAAAGTTAAGCTATTTTGTGATACGTTTCCGTCATGAAATATTACAATTACTTCAATTAACACAATCACTTACTGGGAATGTTCCATGTCTGCATCCGATATTTTGTTATACCAACAAACCGGCCACATCGTCACTTTGACTATGAACCAACACGAAACCCGCAACGCCATCTCCGACGATGCCATGATCGACGCCATTGTCGATGCCTGTGCCCGTATCAACGCCGATAACTCGGTTAGAGTAGCGATTATTACTGGCGCCGGCAGCGCCTTTTCATCGGGCGGTAATGTCAAAGATATGCGCGACAAAAAAGGCATGTTTGGCGGCACTGCAGTCTCTATTCGCGACGGTTACCGCACCGGTATCCAGCGTATTCCACTGGCGGTGAGTCAGCTGGAAGTACCTATTATTGCCGCGGTCAATGGCCCCGCTATCGGCGCCGGCTGCGATCTCACGATGATGTGTGATATGCGTGTCGCCTCAGAAAAAGCGCTGTTTGCCGAAAGTTTTGTTAAAGTTGGACTGATTCCTGGCGACGGTGGTGCGTGGTTTTTACCCCGGGTTGTCGGCGTATCCCGAGCCAATGAAATGGCTTTTACCGGCGAACCCGTCAATGCTCAGACCGCCCTAGCCTGGGGCATGGTATCGAGGGTGGTGGCGCCGGAAGCACTGATGGAAGCAGCACTGGAGCTGGCCGGCCGAGTGGCGGCCAACCCTCCCAGCGCTCTTAGAATGACCAAAAAACTAATCAAGGAGAGCGAGCATTCAAGGCTGGATTCACTGCTAGAAATGTCCGCCTCGATGCAGGCTCTGGCTCACCAAACCAAAGACCACGCTGAGGCGGTCAATGCCATTATCGAAAAACGCCCACCGGTATTTACCGGGGAATAGGCTGAGGACTAAGCCGAACAATAGACCAATAGATAGCTAGAAAAACAGTAGCTAGGGCTGCCTAACGGGACTGCCGAACTCATTGAATGTTCGCAGGCCCGTTACCCGACCGACACCCAACAAATAATAAACAAGCCAATAGCGATGAACACGATGAAGTTATGGAATCCCAAGGCGGAAAATCTGAGCCGCGATGAGCTGCGTCAATTGCAGTTGGAAAAGCTGCGGTCACTGGTAGCCAGGGTCGATGCCCAGAGCCCCTATTACCGAGAAAAATTTAAACGCGCCGGAGTCGGGGTACACACATTAAAAACACTGGAACACTACCGCGACTTTCCCACCTTTGACAAAGACGAAGAACGGCTCAGCCAGGAACAATCGCGGATTGAATTGGGCCACCCACTGGGCATGCATATCACTTGCGATCGCAGCCAAGTTAATCGCATGTCCTCTTCGTCAGGTACCACCGGCGCCCCCACTTTTAGCGGTTTTAGCAAGGCTGACCGAGCCATTGCTGCCGAAAATACCGCCAGGGGCATGGTCAGAATGGGGATGAAACCTGGCGACGTAGTACTGCATGCCAGTGTGCTCAGCATGTGGATTGCCGGGGTACCGGCGGTGGACTCGATGATGGCCTTCGGTGCCTGTGTAGTACCGGTGGGGGCGCTGAGCGGAGTTGAGCGGGTCGCGCAGATCGCCCAGGAGACCAAACCTAAGATGATCCGCACCACGGTGTCCTTTGCTCGCCACCTAGCCGCCACCATGCAGCAGCGAGCCGGTATCGACCCCAAGAGCCTGGGCATCGAAAAAGTGGTGGTCACCGGCGAGCCCGGAGGTAGTATTCCCGCCATTTACGGTGAGATCGAAGAGGCCTTTGGCGGCGCCACGGTCTACGACAGCATGGGCGCCACCGGCTGCCACAGCCCCTGCGGTATTTCCTGCGAGGCCCATTCAGGTATTCATTTTTACGCCGAGGATAACGCCTATTTCGAAATTGTCGACCCGGATACTCTGGCGCCATTACCACTGGAGGACGGGGTCGAAGGAGAGATCATATTTACCGGCCTAGAGCGCGAGTGTGGCCCGTTGTTGCGGTGGCGAGACAAAGATATTATCAAGCTCAACACCACCCCCTGTGAATGTGGTCGACCCGGTGTGCGCATGAGTTTCAAGGGCCGGGTCGATGACATGCTGTTGATCAAAGGCGTAAACGTTTTCCCCAACGCCGTGCGTGATGTCATCAACTCACAGTCGCCCCACACTAGTGGCAATATTCGCATAGTATTGCCAGAGCCAGGCCCGGTTGCCGCCTCGCCGGTGGCAGTACTGGTGGAGTACAGCGCCGATCTCGGCGAGCAACAACGCCGAGACCTGGCTGCAGAGCTGGAGAGTGCGATACACCACCAACTGCGCTTTCGCGCCCATATAATACTGCAAGCGCAGGGCCTATTTGAGGTGAAAACCGGGGCCACCGGAAAATCGAAGCTGCTTGAAGTTAACAGCAGCTTTCTACCGTCTAATGCCAAGTGAGGTAATCAATGAGCGAACGCTTTGACGACCGCGTCGTCTTTGAAACAAAGGGCCCGGTGGCCATCATTAGCCTGGACCGCCCGGAACGCCTTAACGCCTTCGACGCAGCTATGTATCGGGGCGTGAACCGCGCGCTAGAGACTTTTCGCGACGATGACAGCCTGTGGGTGGCAATTATTCAAGGTAACGGTGAGCGCGCCTTCTGCGCCGGCGCCGATGTTAATGCCCTGGACAACAATGCCCAACAGGGTGTGTTGAAAGCCCTAGGCGGCTTATTGTTGGACGATGGCATGGTCACTGACAAACCGATTATCGCTGCGGTACACGGCCACTGCGTAGGCGAGGGGGTCAATTTGATTCTGGGCTGCGATTTGGTGCTGGCGGATCAGTCCAGTTCTTTTATGGTGTCCGAGGCCAAGGTCGGTACCAATGCAGTCGACATCCCAATTAAATTGGGTAAAAAGATTGGCTATAATAAAACCTTTGCCATGCTCAGCCCCGGCGATGGCAAGAGCGCCGATTGGTGCGAGCGGGCTGGACTGGTGGAAACGGTGACCGCCGATGGTACGGTCAAACAGCAGGCCCTAGCCTTTGCCCAACAGCTGTGTGAACGCAGTGCGCCGTTGGCGATCAGAGCCCAAAAAGAAACCCTCTGGCGCAGCGTGTTTGAAGACGAACACGGTGCCAGGGAGCGTGGACTTGTGCTGCGCGACGAAATGCGCCGCAGCAAGGACTACGCCGAGGGTAGAGCCGCCTTCTTAGAAAAACGTAAGCCGCGTTTTGTTGGCCAATAACGCGTACAAACATTGACTAGTGTTTACCGTACCAATGCAGTAAGCGTTTTACTGAACTGAGCCCGCCGCTTGCACTATCGCTAAGTCTCAGCGATACAACCGCTCGGCCCACACCGTAAGTCCGGCGGCCACACTGCCGAAGTGGTCGCCGTCAACTACGTCGATAGCCCCTAGCTTTTCTTCGATAGCGGCCTGTATCACTGGAGACTTGGCCGACCCCCCGGTCAGATACACTAGTTCAGGCGCGCAACCGGCCTGTTTAATCACTTCATCGATCAAGCCCATAATCTTGCTCAGGGGCCGTGTTATGGCCTGGGAAAGTTGAGCGCGGTCGATATCACAGCTAAGCCCCGCCTCGATATAGTGCAGAGGCAGCTGCGTATTATGCTGATCAGAAAGGGCGATTTTGCCCTGTTCCGCACTGCCCACTAACTGATAGTTTTGCTGTTCCCGTCGCAGCCGTATAAAACGGCGAAACCGCTCAGGCTCACAGGTATCGAGTAACAACTGCTCCAGGCTGAGACCAGTGCGCTGACTGTTAAAGTTCAACTGGGCGCCAACATCGTTAGTACTGACTGCATCTAAAAACGGTTGTGTTGGCATCGGCAAGCCATTTTTTAGCATTGAATTGATACCAAATAGCGGCATTAGCGCCTTAGCCGCAAGCTGAATATCTAGGTCGTTGCCGCCTACCCGCTCGCCGCTGTGGCCCAAAAAGTCGGCACTTCGATCGAGATTGTCACGGTGTGCGGGCCCCATATTCACCATCGCGCAGTCGGTGGTACCGCCGCCAATATCGACTACCAGGACAGTTTTGTTATCACTTAAGCGCGCCTCAAAATCCAAGCCCGCTGCAATCGGCTCGTATAAAAACTCTACCGATTTAAAACCTGCCCTACTAGCCGACATCGACAGGATATCAATGGCCTGGCGATTACTGTGCTCGGTATTGAGGCCCTGAAAGTTCACCGGGCGGCCGATAACCGCTCGGCTAATACTCTGCCCTAGGCTGCGCTCGGCCCGCTGTTTAATACCCTGCATCATCGCGGTGACAATATCTTCAAAAATCTGTACAAACTCTACCCGCAGGCCACCAGCACCTAAAAAGGACTTCGGTGATTTAACAAAATAGCCCTCTCCGGGGTCGTCGAGGTAGTGGTCAAAGGCCTCTGCGCCCAAAAATACGCTGCCCTCACCACTGCGAACATCCTCTTCCAAGCGAATGCGCTGGGACTGGGCCAGAGCGTGACGACGCAGTTCTAAATAGTCTGTGTGCAAAGGCGCATCCTCGATGCCCGCCGCCACCGACTCGCAGATAAGCTCTCGGCGCCAGGCAAACAGTGTCGACGGCATAAAGGCCTGCCCGTTTTCTATCGGCAGTAACCTTGCGACAGCGCGACCGGCCACCTGCGCCATCACACCGACTGCGCAATTCGATGTACCGTAATCAAAACCTACAAACATAAATTCCTCTGGGGTTATTTCTGGCAACCGTTTGTCATAACATTTGGGTGGTTGCCAACGGAGCGTATTCTAACTAGATAAATGCAGCTTACGAAGGAAAAAAACCAATAACCCCCCTCCATCGCAAACATACACAGAATCTTATTTGCGCGAGTTGTCGTCAGCCAGACAAAATAGTATAGCCAGTTCAGTCTACCGCCTGTTTACCGAGATCAGAATTCGCTCGCCCCATCACCGTAGGCCACTTCAACGGCGCTGGGCTGAGCTGGCTATCAGTAGCGAGGAGATGAAAGAAGAGTTTGAAGTATTCACCGCACAATGGTTCGGATGCGCGCCAATGAGTCTAACTGATTGCATAGCGGAACCAGATGCCCATAGCGGCAGCACGCGATCCAGCTGATGCCTCTTCACGTCAAACCCACGATCACCAATAACAACGGTGGTAAAGATCTCGAGCCGAACCACTAATCGAGGCTACGGAGAGTGACAAGCTCCGGCTTTCTAGATCTTGATGGTTTTCGAGGTCTGCGTTCGATCAGTAGAGAAAAGACCAGCGAGAACTTTTAGCCTACGCTAGGGCGGCACATTAACCCTCTGCTGGCGCTTGGTGGCTCTTGTTTAACTAAGCTCCAACCCCTGCATGTCGCCCTGCTCCCGCCAGCGTTCCAACTTATCAAAAAATGCGCTGGCGCCGCCACCGTACATATCGCTGAAAAAGCCGTTTTTATTCATCCCATTACCCTCGCCATTGTAATAACCCGGCGTACATTCGCGATAGAACCGCGCTCCACGCTGTGCAAAGCTATGAATCTGTGCGACATATTCACGCTCCGCTTCGGCGCTGGCATCAACCACATTTTTTTTCTGTGCCTTTACCTTGGCGATAATATAGGCCATATGCTGGGCCTGCTCATTGAGTGCCTGGGGCACATTAACGGTCACCGCGGTCTGGGTAAAACCTAGAAAAAAACAGTTGGGAAAACCGTGGGCCTGCAAACCGTGAAAGGTGCGCAGTCCGTCAGCCCAATGATCGCTGAGCGCACGGCCGTCGACCCCATAAATGTCGTAGCCCGAGCGCCGGGTATAACTGGTCCCTACCTCAAAGCCGGTGGCAAAAATTAGGCAGTCGAGTTCGTATTCGACACCATCGACAATCACGCCCTTCTCGCTAATACGCTCTACGCCCTGACCACCGGTGTCGACCAGGCTAACTCCGGGTCGATTATACGTTTGCAAATATTCGTCGTGAAAACAGGGCCGTTTACAAAATTGCCGATACCAGGGTTTTAGTGCCTCTGCGGTGGCCGGATCGTCGACCATCTGCTGTGCTCTAGCACGCACCTGATTCATCTTTTTATAGTCCGCCAACTCCATCAGCTGCGCGCGCTCCGCCCCAGTCAAGCGCCGTCCTAAGTTTTTACTGGCCGCTTTTGCCGCAATACCAGTGAGATTACGCATAATCTCGGTCCAGCCGTCACTGACCAAATCTTCATCCTGATCCTCGCCACTAACCAGCGCATTGAAATTGTTGATGCGGCGCTGTTGCCATCCAGGCTGCAGGGTTTTCAGCCACTGTTGATCTGTCTCACTATTATTTCTAACGTCGATGGAAGAAGGTGTTCGCTGAAAAACAAAGAGACTCTTGGCTGAGGCGCCCAGCGCGGGAATACATTGCACAGCGGTGGCGCCGGTGCCGATAATACCCACCCGCTTGTCACTTAAACCGCTGAGATTGCCGCTATTATCGCCGCCGGTATAGTGGTAATCCCAGCGACTTGTATGAAAGGTATGGCCGCTAAAGGATTCAATGCCAGCTATACCTGGCAATTTCGGCCTATTCAAAGGGCCATTGGCCATAGCGACGTACTGCGCCTTCATTTTATCGCCGCGATCGGTACTGATGATCCAGCGGCTAATCGATGAGTCCCAACGCAATTCAGTGACACTGGTTTGCAAACAAGCATTGTCATAGAGATCAAAGTGACTGGCTATACGCTTACTATGGGCAAAAATCTCCGGGGCGAAGGAGTATTTTCGCTTCGGCATATAACCAAGCTCCTCTAGCAACGGAAAGTAGCAGTAAGACTCCACATCACACATGGCGCCGGGATAGCGGTTCCAATACCAGGTACCGCCGAAGTCACCGGCTTTTTCGATCATGCGTATATCGGTAAATCCCGCTTCACGCATACGCGCACCCGCTAACAAGCCGCCAAAACCACCACCTATAATGGCGACCTCTACCTCGTCAAACAAGGGCGCGCGGACAAAGCCTGGGGCGACATAGGGGTCGTCAACATAGTGAGAAAATTCGGCATCAACCGGTTGGTACTGATCATTGCCATCTGTGCGAATACGTCGGTCTCGTTCAGCGAGATATTTCTGTTTCAATGCCTGGGGGTCAAAATCCAAAGCACCTATTTGGTCTTCGATAGTGTTGTTATTCATTGTTATACCCCTCCCATTATCGCAACGCCTACGACTGGTATTGGCCTTGCATCTGACTGTTTGATTTAAACGCTATTGTCACCCTCAACCTCTTTCTGTCATTTACTTTACCCAGCGGGCCTTGAACAGCAGGTAATGACCAGTAGGTACGAACCGTAGGATTTGACAGGCATATACTACAAGCACAACTACAGGCACAACTACAGGCACAACTACAGGCGCCACAACGCCGACCGAGTCAGTCCATCATGGTATTGTCCCGGGGAAAAATCAATAGCTGCGCAATGGCAGCATTGTCGCAGTTTACTAAAAGGGGAAATTCTCATTCAATTTGCACTATGCAGCTTTCGTCTTGATGGCAGGCAGCAATTACCTCAGCCACGTTAGGCAGTGAGGCCGCGTGTGCATAGCTGCCCCATTATGCGCGCAAGCTACATTGTAGAGACCGGTAATTTTCAGAAAGATACTACAGGGAATTGTTATATTTATTCGATGGAAAAATATTCTTCACGCACTATCTTCCCATTCTCCCAGGTTTGCACATGCTTCCCTGTAAACTCATTGATGGCTGAGTCAGAGTCAGTCATCTTGTACCTAAATATAAGTTCTGCAATGTTGTTTGATATTTCCGACGAAAGCAATTTAACATCAAATTCTTTGACTGAAGCTACAAAGCCCTTTTGCTTATCATAGGACTCCCTCATGGTTTTCGCGAAAACTGAGCCGTTATTGAGCATCAATACGTCATCGGCATAGTACTTTTCGCATAGTTCTAAAACCATGCCGCTAGTATTCATTTCAACAAAGTCATTCACTTCTTCTAACATTGGATATTATCCTTTTTTTAAAATACAGCGCCGCCTTGATTTGCCGCTTCCGCTTTACCAAATACCGAAGCCGCCCCGGCTTTAATAAGCTGATAATTGTATCTTGGTACACTGCGTCATATTGCTTAACATGGCTAACAGCCGCATCTAAATATTCTTGTCATACTACCGATACAGGATTTTTAGCCATCGAGGCAACGCATTCCACTAATATAAACACGCCTAACATGAGCAGTTCTATGAGACTGCTATCTCCAATGCAATCTTTCAATCGGCCAACACTGTATATATAGCCAGCCAATAAGTAAAGTGGTTTCCCCCATCACATCAACCGCCTTGGTCTTATTCAACAGCGCATTACGTGGCGGGCGGGACACCCAATACCCCAACGAAGCGAAACAGGGGTTGTCGCAACACACTCAACAACGGCAAACAACTTTGCTCGTCGCAAGTGCGCGCCCCTATCGACACTTAGTTTTTAACCGCAGATTTCCGGCCACTCCATTCCAGCAGACAATATTAACGGCCCTGAAAATCTAGTCAGCCGCACAACTGGTGATTGGAAATGTACCGATGGCAGTCCTTCAAGCGTTGAAAAAGACCACCATTGACGCAGGCCATAGCAATCACGCTGCCTTAGTAATGATCGCAACAAGACTAAGCCGTCCGATTGCTTGCGCTTGATAGCTGTGTAACAAAGTCCTGAACTTCTTGCGGCAATTCAAAACCGGATTCAGGCAGGCCTAAACCTGATAACAGCAGGCTTCGCGCAGCTTCATATTTAAAACCAACATGCGATGATTGAAGTTTCTCCAGTAAAAACTGCTTAGTTTGATCATCCGAAAAGCCGCTAAAACATCGAGTCATTTTGTAGTGGACCATCGAAAACTCACTATGCTCACTTATAATCCCCAGCAATAACTCAGAAGTAATCGTAAGCTTGTAGCTGTACACAACGTGGCCGATTACGTCGATCGCTTGCTCCAACTTATATGGAGTAGTGGTATTTTGTATAAACTCTAACATACCTGCTAGGACATCGGGCCCAATTCGACATAATGTACGTGCAACAATATCTCTAGGCAAAGGATAAGAGATCTTATTGAACCCCTTTGTTGGAACTTCCTTTTCTTGGTTGTTTCCAACATCGCCTAACAATACCAAAAGCGATTTCACAGACAAAAATCCAATATTCACTAACGCGTTAGAAACTGCAATTTTACAGTAAAGTTTCTTCTCGACCGCTAGCTGTAAGCACAGCCTATCTATCACAACGGGGTCATTAATCCCCCCCAAAACTGTCGCTGCACATGTTCGATTCACAGCCTCCGACGAACTCAACTGTTCAAGTAGTTGCTCCCTTTGCAAGGTGAAAAAAGGCTCAATATCCGCTTGACTCGCCTCACCACGCCTTCTTCTATTTTCTGTCAATACATCCATACTCACCTAAAAACTGACCTCGCACTCACTGAACCAACGGAGTCGACAATTTGTTAGTCTGACCTTTTATAGCACGCTCAACCAATGCTGAGTATTCGCCCATGAATTGTATGAAATCCCTTTCAACATCCCTAGTAGCTGATATCTTACCCTGCACAACATGGATAAAATGTTCCTGTTGTGGATTGATAGGTTCAATAATACCGTTAACTAACAACACTATGTATCTCCCTGCATAAGCAACTAAATACTGGCTTAAAGGACTATAATCATCACCCAACTCAACATCAAAACCACCATCAACAAGTATTTTCATATGTGAATCAGGAAATATGTTCTCCACAGCCGCCATACTTTCCAACAGATGATCGATCATAGTTACATCCTCTACAATGTCGACATGACTACTATTGTAGCCGAACTGGTCCCGAGATTGCCTCTGGGCTTCTGGATGTAATTGACTGAATAACGGAACCACTCCATCACTGTTTTCACTTAGCTTTAGCGTACTGGAGTTCCTGTAGGCGTAAAAAAGTTGATGGTTAATAAATGACGGCAACGGCTTCCTGTATAATTCCTTTACAAACCGGTTATTCGGATTCAAATCCTTCCACGCGGGCAATACGATTAATCCATGCTCCTCACCTGAAGTAGCCGCAGGATGCCCTCCAAAAGGGGTGGCAATACTCACAAATAATTTAACTTTATTTTCACCAGCCTTGCCCTGATATCTATTAAGCGCTTCTCGAACCACAAGCCCTCCCATGCTATGAGCAACAACGATCACAGGCATCTCTCCTAAAGGAATAACATCTCCAGAAAGAAACAAACTGTAAAAAAAACTAGCCAACTGATCTAGATCGCCTCCGGATGGATAATAAAAAAACCAAGGCCGATAACGATCTCCATCCATCCGCTCGATAATTCGCCTAAATGACCTGGAACTCCCGCCAATTCCGTGAACAAAAACAACAGGAATTTTATGTGCAACGTCCTCTTCCAGGGCATAAAACATCGTTGGAGCATACTTCATAAAAGAAGCTGGGTCGTACATACCCATTGTGGAAATCCTCTCATCAAATATGGGGTCTTCCAAACGACGGATTGTACCCTCCGGGTAAAACAGTGACTTTTTTGTTTTAACGACGTCAGGCATAGAAATATTTTCAGCCCAAACCACTAGAGATCCCCGCCCTAAGTCTAAGTCAATATTTTTAGCTATTTTTTCTGGGAAATTTGTTGTATTTAAAACAAGGTCTCTCTTGCCAACCACCTCAGACTTATGAAACATCTGATCGTTATTGATATCTGCATAAACCAGTAAAGTGTAAACACCTCCGGGAAGGTTTAAACCATAATGCGTTCCCGCCTTCTTAAAGAACATAGTATCAACACGTTCATTCTCTTTGAACTCACTAGAATAGGCGGCGATCGCCATAGGTAAATCTAAGTAGCTTACCGGAATACCTACGGGTTTACCCAAGACAAAAAATACTTCCTGGCCTAGCATATGCTTTAAATTCACTTGACTTGGGTCAGCGTTTTGAAGCCTGGTATACTCCGCTTGAATAGAAGAATATTTTAGGTAGGTACACGACGTCAGCATAAAAGACAAAGCAACAATTGTAATGGCACTAACTTTAATCAAAGCACTCCCATTAAAGTGATTGCTTTGCAATAGAGATCTATATTCCGAGAGCCTCATTAAAATCTAACGCCTCAACCGGTGTATTCGAGAACGATGCTTTTAGGGGCCTGGCGACCGCAGAGAGCGAAGTTCATTGATTTGTTAGGCACGACTACGACAATTCCTTTTTGTAGAATGTACTATAAGGATCAAAAGTATAATCCCCGAAAGGCTCGCATTCTTGGAAACCAAAATTCTGGTATAATTTCTTAGCAGGGAAAAAGACTGCGTGAGTGCCTGTTTCGAGATATACGCTGGCATAATTTCTTACCTTGGCTTCTTCGAGAATATTGTTTAGTATTTTATTGGCTAGCCCTTTCCTCAGGTGAAGTTTAGATGTTTTCATAGACTTTATTTCTGCATGATCAGAGCTCATTTCCTTTAACGCCCCACAAGCAGCCAATTCATTATCAATCCAAGCCCCCCAAAATGTGATCGAGGCATCTCTTAATGCCGTCGAATCGAGTGCATGAACACTAGCTAATGGAGAGTACTTATGCATTTCATCAAGATGCCCTTGCAAGAGAATTTCTACAGAGCCATCGGCAAGATTATCGATTTTTATTTCTACTTTATTCATATTGATACCTAGCGTGCAGAGCGCGAATGAAGCACCTAACGCCTTATCCTGTCACACTGAAAGAACCCAACATAACCCCAAGCATAAATCGAAGGCATCAGAAAATGTCCACGACGGTAAATTTTGTGATGCTGGGCAGTTAAGCGCTTTTATCACCAGAGCCCCCAGCTTAGATTTCAAGTATAACCTTCATCGGCATCGATTTATTATAATTCCAAGGGATATGAGGTTTTAGACAACAATGAATCCAGGAAACAACAACCCACACTTGCCCAATATGTGCAAGTCGATTACCCAAACCAAAATATCAATGTTGTTAAAATTCAATCAGTTAGAACTTAACTCCTAAGATAATGGCAAAAGAGTGCCCTCATTGGGGACGGGCTGTATGGTTAGTCGATATCCACTAACCGGTATATTATTGAGAGACAGTGCCGAGCTCGACTTCGATCAACTGCAGATATAAATCTACCCCGGACAAGCGGGCCCGGAACCCCACTTAGAGCCAGAACCCATCATTAGCAGAATGAAAAAGTGCTGCGTACAGTCTGAAATAACGCCTCCAATCCACCCTAACCCACGTCGCAGGGAGTGCGTTTGTCGCGGCCGAAGTCGCCTAGCGGTTACAGTAAAGTGATACAACTACCCTTTGGATGGGTACTTTTTGAATATTTAGACGAACAGCCCACGCCATAGCGAAAAACCTGGCGGGGGGGAACTTACCTGGTCATAAGTATTTATGTAGCTTAAGCTTCCATCATCATTTTGTGATGACCTTACTGGCTAACGATCCAAGCAAGCCTATGTTTTGTCCGACTTACGCCGACCGGCTCTTTGGCGTTTTTCTTTTTCCCCCGTCGTACTGTGTAGATCTGTTCTTATTGAATACGGCTGGCGGCGTTCTTCGCTAACATCACGCCTATCGTCGTAATACACATATTTGCAAGTGCACGAAGACAAACCGCAATCGCTGAGGGGTAATATTGGCGCTTCCGCAGTCAAGAATCGATGTTCACCAAAACCAAGTACCGCCTCGCAGGCGCCGGGACACGGGACTACCGTAACGGCAGTGAAAGCCTTCGACCCCGTTGCCGTCGACTCGTTTGCGCTGCTGGACTTCTTGGATTTACTTTTTCGGGCCGCTTTTCGTTGCTGTGCCGACCTGCTTCGAGACTTCAGAAATAGGACCATAGCTATGACCAGAAAAACAACAATTAATGCAAATTCCATACGCCATCCTTTATACGTCCATTCATTGTTTCCGTAAGGGCAAATCAATAGTAAGTAAAATCTTGCCTATACTCAATATTTGCGACAGCAACAATTATATACAAACCGCTACATGCGATGAGACAGTTCGCTCTAACGCCTAGGCAATACTCGCCTACTCGCAGCCCACAGATCGTTTTTGTATAATTGCGCCAATAGTACTGAGCTGCATTCAAAGAGCTGCCGGATAGACGTACCATGCTATAAGGAGGACAAGGATGCCCAATAAGTTTTCCTAGGGGTGATTTCTCGATAGCCCGCAAATAGCATTAATCGCGTTAGCTCCCCCGCCCCCAATCCACCTCAACCCGCCCCCCCTGGAAACGCGTATTTTGCCGCTACCGGCGGCGCTGTCGCGATGAGACAAAGCTGGTATTTTTCAGCTCTTGAGTAACCAATTAACGCAGAAATTAAAGTCAATTATGGGTCAAATAACAACACAAAAGCCAACTTGATACCGCTGCGTGCTTCAAACAACGATCTGAATCACCAAGGAAAACACCAAAATGCGGTACTGCGAATAGTCACTCAATCACTTTCAACGGGAATAGCCCGGGTTTGGCCAAACCCGTTAACATTTGCTATCTGTGATCGACGCATAGCTGGAACCACCTAATCGAGTCAGTGTTAGAGCCTATTGTTTAGTGAAAACCAACATCGCATGATGGTCTATTAGGGTAGTACAGAGAGGGAGAAGTTGCTAGCTTGCGGGTTGATCTACGGCCCTGTTTTCTAGTCAAAAAGGCTAACACGAGGGCAAAGTCGGCACTACTCGAGATCAGCGCGACTTTGCTACCAGCGCTACTATTGTGCAGCGGCAATAGTGGGTCTAGTGCCAACACGATCGAACCAAGCCTTAATATTGCCGTGACTTTCAGTGAGAGGCTGCCCCACCGCGGCGCCAAACTCAACAAAAGCATACAATAATATGTCGGCCAGACTAAAGCGATCGCCACAGACAAACTGCTTGCCCGCCAGCTGCTCGTTAAGCCAATCGAGTTTATCCTGGGCCATCGCCTTTAACTCAGCACTCGCCTCGAGGCTGACCAGCTTCATGCGATTTTCAAATATCTGTCGCCCCTCACTGGCACGAAAACCATTGGCCATTGGCTCGCAAAAACCCAGATCAATACGCCGTGTCCACATACGTGTCTGTGCCCGCAGCTCGGCATCGCTGCCGATTAATTCACTACCACCATTGACGTCGTCCAGGTATTCGCAAATCGCAGTGACTTCACTAATCACTGTACCACTGTCTAGTTGTAGTGCCGGTAGTTGCCCGGCGGGGTTAAGCTTGCGGTAGGCATCTTGGCGGTTTTCACCAGCCATCAAATCCACTTCTTCACGCTCTACATCGAGGCCCAATTCGGCAATAAATATTTTGACGACCCTGGGATTGGGACCCATAGATTGCAGTAACTTCATTGTAATGCTCCTTTTTATGACATTGCGGGATTATTGTTAGTGGCGACAGCATAGCAAATTCTAAAGGGGCAAACACTCTGCCGTGACAGCGTATAGATTCACCGCCACATAGTTCTACCTCACCGGTATAGTGACAAGCAACTATGTGGCTGTAACATGATATATTCAAGAGATAACCGGGGGATATTCATGCAATAGATAAGTCACTACAGCGACCAAATCAACGGTACCAGCGTTACCGTAGTGAGGCCTACCAGAACTGTAAGCGGCAGCCCTATACGTACAAAATCGTTAAATCGGTAGTTACCGGGGCCGTACACCATCAGATTAGTCTGATAACCAATCGGCGTAGAAAAGCAACTGGAAGCGGCTATCATTAAGGTTACTGCAAAGGGTAACAATTGTGCCTCCAGCTGCTCGCTAGCTGCGACAGCCACCGGAAACATCAATACCGCAGCGGCGAGATTCGATACCACCGCCGAGAATGCCGCAGTTAATACAAATACCGCCGCCAGGGTCGCCATAGCCGACCCCGCCGATAGGGCGACCATGGCCTCAGCCATCACGGTGGCCGCGCCGGTTTTGTCCAGAGCACCACCGAGACCAATTGACGCGACAATAACCAGTAGTATTTCCCAGTTAACACTTTGCCGGGCCTCCTCTATGCGCAGGCAGCGGGTGGCTATCATCAAGCCCGCCGCCAGCAGCGAAGCCTTAAACATACTGAGCAGACCCGTGGCGACGATCAGAACCATTAGTATCATAATCCCCGCCGCTATATTGCGCTGCTCGTGACGGACTGGCCGCGAGTTCTCAATCTCGCTGACTAATAAAAAGTCCTTTGCATAGCGCTGCTGAGACACAAATTGGTCGTGGGTTTCCAGCAACAGCGTATCTCCCGGCCTAAGTACAATATCACCGACCTTGCCCTTGAGGGTATCTCCGTCTCGGGCCACGGCAAAAATGGCCGCACCGTAGTGATTGCGAAAACGGCTGTCCCTAATCGACAAGCCCAGTGAGGGGAAACTTGGGGAGATCACTACCTCCACCAGACAACGGCTGTTGGCACCACTTTGTAATTTGAATACCTGCTTTTCTGCCACCTTGAGTCCGTGAATATTCTTTAAATCTACCACTGAGCGTACATCACCGGCAAAAATCAAATGATCGCCGGCACACAGTGTCTCCCGCGGCGAAACAGCGGTAATCAAACGGTCGGCCCGCTCTATCTCCACCAAAAACATAGCCGGCAACTGCCGCAGGCCAGCCTCCTCGATTGACTGCCCACACAGCGGGCTATCTGCTTCGACTTCCATTTCAACGACATACTGACGAGCGTCCTCAAAGCGCTCACTATCGCCGCTGCCATGAGGCAATAACCAGCGGCTAAACACCACAGTAAAGGCCACCACTACCACTACGCAGGGCAGGCCAATCCAGGCTAAATCAAATAGCGCCAGTGTTTGCGCGCCCAGGTAGTCGTTGAGCATACCGTTAACCACTAAGTTGGTACTGGTACCCACCAAGGTGCAGGTGCCGCCAATCATAGCGGCATAACTCAGCGGAATCATCAGTTGCGACACCGACAAATTATTGCGCTTGGCCCAGTCGCTAACCGCCGGTACCAGCATTGCCACCACAGGGGTATTGTTGAGGATGGAACTGAGACCGGCGACGGGTAGCATTAGCCGAACCTGGGCAATCGAAGTATTGCCCGGACGACCCAATACATTATTGGAAATCCAGCCGACCACTCCTGTTTGTGCTAAACCTCGGGCGACAATAAACAATACTGCTACCGTTGCCATACCTTCGTTGGCCATGCCCTTCAGAGCTTCAGCAGGCTCTACCACTCCCAGTAGCAACAACAGCGACAGGCCGCCAATCAATACCGCGTCGGCGGAAAAGCGGGTGAAGATAAGCAGCGACAAACAAAGAAACAATACCGCCAGTGTTTGCAGAGCCTCGGGGCCAAATACCATAACAACAGTCTTTTCAATAGGTTATTTTTACAGTGCTAAAGGACAGCATCCGGGCAACGCATCAGGCTTTATAGAAGTGCTTAAAACTATCGACAAACGCCGACAACTGATCCGTCGGCAAGTCGTTAATACCTGCCGCTGCCGCCCGGCCTCCACCACTGGGAAACTGGCGGCACAGCTCGTCGGCGCCGATTTTATTACTGAGCGGCGCCCTGACACTGACTAAATAATTTTTATCGGCCTTGCAGGTAACCACGGCGTGGGCTCGCTCCGGATTGCGATTAGCCAGATCGTTGCTGTAGACACCACTGACCCGTCTGGCCCAGGGTGCATCGGGCAGCAGATAAACCGCAACGTCGCTATTGGAAAATTCGGGCTGCAGTGCCTCGGCGGAACGCATATCGCCAATATAACCCTGCTCCAGCTTGTCGAATGAGGCCCGGGCCTGATGGATAAAATCGAATGGATTGGCGTGCACACTGACCTCCCGATACAGCGCCTCGGGGCTAAAATGCAAATCCTCAAGATTTGAACCATAACCGTTGTAATTAATATAAATACCCAGCCGCTCCAATTGATCGAGCTGTTGCTTGGCGAGTTTCAGCGGCTTGGCCAAAGATTGCGCCGTCGTTTTTAGATTGTCGCCGAAGGTGCCGGTCACCGCCCAAGCTAAATATTGGCCTTTAAGGTGATTGTTGACCAATAAACTAGTACAAACATCCGCAGCGGTATTAATAATGGTACTCAGCGCAGGGCTACTGGGAATGTCACCGGCAAAGTGATGGTCAACATATAGTACCTGAGCGCCCGACTCCAGCGCCCGTACCAGCCCAGCGCGATTTTTGTCCAGCGACACATCTAGTACCGTTATTTGATCACCCGCCACAGCAGTTATTTTGTCTAGTAGTTCAATATCGCGCTTAACGCCGGTAATCAGGGTACTGGCAACTGGCTCGGCATTACGCAGCTGGGTCAGCGCGCAGATACCGTCGGCATCACCGTTAAATATGTCGTATACAGTCACAAATTACATCCACTTAGATTAGTAATTTGCTACTGTAATCTGTCGATTGCATGAACACAACTCATGCCCATAAAAAAGGCAGCTAAGCGGTCGCAAAGCTGCCTTTTCACACTGCAATAAAGGGTTATTTAAGCTTGATACGATCGCGATTTTTATTGACTAAAGACTCACCGATACCCTTTACTGAAACCAGTGAATCCACGGTCGAAAACATACCATTGACCTTGCGGTAGGCGACAATCGACTTCGCCTTGGCCTCGCCGACACCGGTCAACACCGTAGACAGTGTCGCTACGTCGGCGGTATTAATATTGACCGTGATGGGGACAGGGTCTTTCGCCCACATTGGCGACGACAGCAGGGATAGCAAAAGGGTAATTATTACAGCGTTAAATAACTTCATTGAAACTCTCCTTTTTATCAATGCGGTGAATGCACTGTCTGCCGTGCATTCTTCTTAGGTGATACTGCAGCGCAGCGCAGGTCCGAATAAACCTTCGCGAGCACCATGCTCTGACTAGAACAATAGGGGAGCCAGCAAGGCATTCTGCAATATCCATTACGACTAGAAAATAGTCCCTATTCCAAGGCGTAACCCCAAAAGATTAGCACAGCCACGCAGACTCGCTAGCGCCGCCGATAAAAACAGCCGTCGCAGCGACGATCAGACCAGAGAGTGTGGCCAAAACCCCGCCGTAGACTAGCCCTGAATCTCACGATTAATACTGTTCAACGCGACTAGGGGATTGTCCTGCTGGGTAATAGGTCGCCCAATTACCAGATAGTGACTACCCGACGCTAGTGCCGAGCGCGGCGTCGCCACTCTGCGC
>Ga0105355_10000674_pt1 | contig 31378 bp, 13 predicted proteins | sample GOMGulsemesocosm_2_FD_83508 | JGI IMG/M metagenome (GOLD analysis project Ga0105355, IMG submission 83508) | Methane-oxidizing microbial communities from mesocosms in the Gulf of Mexico - GOM9C Gulf of Mexico | ecosystem: Environmental > Aquatic > Marine > Cold seeps | place: Gulf of Mexico...
CCTAACCAACCACTTACATCCACGACTTCGCCAATAAAGTATAAACCAGCGGCTTTTTTGGCTTCCATGGTTTTCGATGAAAGCTCATTGGTATCTACACCACCTAAGGTGACTTCAGCAGTATTCCTAACTCGATCGAATAGATTGTCAAAAAATACTAGTTATATACCTAACATACTTCATGATGCAGGATAAAAATTTTGAAAGTTGTCATTAATCCTGCCATTTAAATTAGCACCTATATTAGGTAACATAACATCAAAAAAATGGTTAATGCTTTACCTAAATTTTTTTGCTGTTGCACAGTAACGATTATTTCTTGCATGTTCATAATTACTTTCCAAAGCCGCTCTACGGGGTTTAAATTTGTACTGTAATGCGGAAGGTAATGAAGTGTTATATTCAATTCAAACGCTTTGTCTATCACTTGTTTAGTACGGTGATAACCCGCGCCATCAAGTACTAAATGAATGGTTTTACTATTGCTGTAAGTATTTTAAAGGCTTTGTTGCACTTCGGAGTTGAATCCAAGCTTTTATTTATCTCGTCAACTTTGCGACAAAACCTTTATTTTTACGATTTATACATTGATGCGAAACTGGATGACTTTAATACACACTTTTATTTAAACATAATTTTCCTGACACCCCTATATCTCTGATAAAATCTTGATCGTGACTCACAATTAACAGGCTACCTGAGAAATCACGCAAAGCCTGCGCCAGCATAATCCTAGATTCCATGTCCAAATGATTATCCGGCTCGTCAAGAAGCAGTAGTGTACTGGAGGCTTGATGACTGATCGCCAACATAGACACCTTCATTTTTTCACCACCACTGAGAGTACCCACCCCTTGATTTACGCGATCTAATCGTAACCCAATGCCCGCTAATAAGGTACGCTGTGATGTTTCACTCAAATGCGGACAAAATGTCGCGAGGTTTTCCAGTGCTGACGCGTCGTTATCTAATAACGTAAAATACTGGTCCAAATAGCAGACCGCTCCATGCACGTGAATCTCCCCATAAATAGGCTGTAGCTGCCCAGAAACGGCTTTCAACAATGTCGATTTGCCACAGCCATTCGCCCCCGACACATGTATTTTATCCCCAAAATCAACATACAGCGTAATATCATCTTCTTTCATGATGTAAGGAAGCCTCACCCCTGTAATATCTAAAATTCGTGAAACACGCTTATCTGCTCCCCTTAACGTAAAACTTTGCGGCTTGAGTTTTTCATGCTCTTTATTTAAGTGATTTAACTGGTCTTCAATCTCAGACAGACGACGATTTTGATGGTTTTCCCTAGCCCCTCTGGCTGATTCTGCCCATTGCTTTTTATTATTTAACAGGACTTTTGCCTGACTACCGGAGCGTGCAAGCTTCTTACCTTTCCCCGCCCTCTGGAGTGCCTTCTCGCGGTTTTTTCCGACAGTTCGGCGTAACTGATTGCTTTGTTTCTTAGTTCGTTCAATACTTCGTTCATGGCTGGCGCGTTCATTCTCTAGCTGCTCGGCATACACCTCATAATTCCCACTATAATGACGAAGACCTAATGTGCTCAACGCCAATATTTCGTCAACATTACGCAAAATCTCACGATCATGACTAATAATCAGTACACCGCCATCATAGCGCCGTATTTCGCTCATTAACCATGCCTTACCTTTTTCATCCAAATGGTTTCCCGGCTCATCTAAAATAAGATAACCATAATCAGACTGAAAAAGTTTATGAAGCACCAGTCGCGTCAATTGGCCACCACTCAATGACGTACAAGACAGTCCGGGGTTCGCCGGAATACCCAGTGACGTGAGCTGTTGAACGATTTTCTCCCGCAACAGCCAATTATCACCAATGAGGTCAAAATCATCTGGATCATACCCTCCCTGCTCTACCCGCATAATTGCTGCCAATATCGCACTGACACCGAGAAAGTCACTGATACTGCCTTGCTGGGAAAATAAATCGTCTAATGCGACTTGTCGTAGAAAGCCGACACCACAAAACTGAGAAATTGAACCCGAATAAGGTCTGCTATAACCGGCAAGTAAAGCCGCAAGCAAAGATTTCCCCACCCCGTTACGACCGACTAACCCTGTCACTTTACCACTCAATGTAAAGTTGAGATCAGAAAACAGTGTATCGCCATTATCGAAACGATACGTCAGATTTTGAACATTAATACTAATCATCAAACCTCCTTTGAGCATGATATAACAGGGAAAAATAATGTTTACTGGATTAAAACGATTTATTCAACGTATTCCGTCCCGCCCAGTCATAGCTTTACTATTTTCCCCTTGGGAAAAACTACGTCTTTTTGTTATTTATAACCTTGACCATATCAGATTGACAGTCCCGCCATTAAATCATTGCCCTCCGACGGGGGCTCGCTATCAATAAAGGAGCAGCCTGTGAGTAATAAAGTCAACAAACTCAACGGCCTTTTTCACGGAGAGTGACAATAATAGCCGCAGACACACAAAACAGCGCGGCAACAATCGGTGCACTCACACTAATATTAGCGACAAGCCCAAACACGAAACCAGAGAACCCTGCACTGAACGCTGCTATAGCCCCCGCCATCCCCATGATGGCCCCCTGCTGTGATTCATCAACACACATTGATAATTGTGCCATTAATCCACTATATGACAGACCAAAGCCAACCGCCCCACTAAACGCCAATAAATACAGTGCGTAAGTGTCAGTCGTGATTAATGTCCCACCGATGCACAGTGCCATGATAACCAACGCTAGAGATACCATGATGAACGGTGAAAAATACTTCATCATGACGCCCACCAACGATAAAAAAGCCACAGCCAAACCAAATCCGACCCAAGACACAAAGCTACTCACTTCTTGCGGGGTAAAGCTGAGCCTATCCGTCAAAAATAACCCGATAAACTGAAAGTATGTATTCCAGCCCATCAACATCAACAGCAGTAAAAGTGAATAAACACGCACATCGTCGCCTTTAAATGCCAGCATTAAACTGTGAATAGGGTTAGGGAGTATTATTTTTTCCTTGAGACTGACTTTTGGTTTATCATCCTGAAAGACAAAAAATAATATTAACAAATTAAATACTGATAAAGCGGCCACTAGAATAAAAGGGGTCGTCAAGTTAAACCATGCCACTAAAATAGGGTCGCTAAAATAACCACCGATAAGTGGGCCAGCCACATAACCCAGCGAAACAAAAAACATAATATAACCAATAAATCGTGCTCTATTTTTCTCGTCAGTCACATCAATAATAGATGCCTGCGCTACCGGTAAACACCCCGAGAAAAAGCCGCCAATAATACGTCCTACAACAAACAAGCTAAGGCTTTTAAATGTTAGCGCGAACGCCAAAAAGAAGTAACTGAGCGCCAACCCAGACAAACATAGAATTAACGTTTTCTTCCTGCCAAGGCTATCGGATAAAATCCCGAGCATAGGGGCGCCAAATAACATAGCTATGGAAAAAGAACCGAGCGCTACCCCATACATGGCATTACGAAAGCCCTCTCCCCCTTCGCTGATCAATCCTGCCATAGGATCGTGTACGATTGGTGTCAGCATCGGAATAATCAGACTAGCCCCTAAATTATCAATAAAAATGACCAAATATATGCCGACTAAACTCAACATCCTTAAACTAGACATAATACCTCTCTTTTAATTATATTCATAAGCCTCCCCCGTCACTTTACGCTGCTGTGGAGGAGGCGCTTCAAACCTTACAATGAGCAGAGTATGGGCTAAACGCTGACCTCATCGAGAAAGCGAATCAAGGTCATGTTGAACAAACGGCTGCTGGTTAACGGAATAAAATGTCCATGTCCTTCAACCCTTAGTTGCCTTGTTTGAGGAATAACAGTTAGACATTGAAAGGCCGTATCATCGACAACACAATCGTTTTGTCCATGAACTAGCAATGTGCGAATACTCACCTTAGGTAGCCGTGTACGGATGTCAAACTGCGTCAAGGCCTCATAGTAATGACGCAAGACAGTCATCGGTGTGCCCGCTCCCATGCTGCTAACAATATCCTCCTCACCGTCATAAATCACGTCAAGGATATCCTTGTGCTCTCTTAATTCATTATGTAAGTCCAGTATGTTACCGAAGACATCGTCACTAAAGCTTGCAGCGGTGCTGATTAACGTCAAAGACCGTACCCGCTCTGGGTACTTAATAACGAACAAAGAACACAAGCACCCGCCTAACGACCAGCCAACAAGATCGACAGCAACATTCTGCAGTTCCTGATCAACAAAAACAGCAAACTGGTCCGCAAGCCACGTCAATGAAAACTGTTCCTCAACAAACACACTACCATTGTGCCCCGGATAAATAGGAATCAGTACTCTTCGGCCGGTTTGCGTTAGCGCATTAATCTGCTGAACCCAAGCATCCTCACTCATATTCAAGGGCGGCGCAAGAATAATCACATTCAGCCCGTCCCCATAACTCATCCATTGAATACTCATCCCATTATTATCCATTTCAGGGTGCGCTGACTTAGACTGCGGTGATTGATTCGTCCGTTGTGACAAAGGCAGGTCATCAATACCCAGCGAGACTATTGCCTCGGCAAGCTCGGTGAGCGATTCGTACTTAAATAAGTCATGAGCCTGTATTTTAGACGAACCATTTTGATAGGGGGACAATAATTTCAACGCCGACAGTGAGTCCAAGCCTAAATCCTCAATTAGCATGTCGCCGTTTAACACCTCTGACGAAAATCCCATTAACTCCGATAAGGCCGCCGTTATTTCACTAAGCACACGTTCTGATGAGGCCTGCCCTTGACTATTGACAGAGGTTCCAGTGGCTCTTCCTTCCTCCTCACCCATCCAATAACGTGTGGTATTAAACGGGTAGCCTATAATGCTCACGTCGGGGGATAGCGTATTTACTTTAGCCAACTGGCGTCGCAGCCGTTCGGTGGAACCCGATAACCAAAGTGAAACCAGCGAGGTCATATCCGTAGACATGTTATTACTTAAGCTATCGCCAATTTCAGCACATTCCGCTAAGTCATGTGCTAATTGATCCAACTGATATGTCAGCGACGCCTTATCAGCAGCAACAAGCACACAATGTTGACTGTAACGAGGTCGTCGCAACAACAACTGGCTTAGATCGTATAAATTTCCCTCTGTTATTTGTGCAACCAATTGTTGGTAGTGCTGAACACTCATTAACAAACTTTGGCGGTTTTTCGCAGACAAACAAAAGGGCAATACTGTCCCTGTCTGCAGTTTTTCCAACGGCATCGCAACAGCTATTTTTTGTAAGACAACATGTCCATTTGCCCCGGTGAAGCCAAATGCACTCACCGCACACAGAGGCTTATCCTCGGGCCAATTCTGCGGCTCTGCGTTCATCCGAAAACCACCAAAATTTATCAGTGTATTCGGCCGGGATATCGCGGGGAAAGGCGGAATGATGGCATGCTTAAAACTGAGTAAGACCTTAATTATTCCCGCCAGCCCTGAGCATACTAACGTATGCCCTATCAAAGGTTTCACAGCCCCAAGATAACAATCATAATCCTCCGCTGTTTTTTCAAAAGCAGTCGTCAGCCCCCGCATTTCTATTGGGTCCCCCAAATGCGTGCCTGTCCCGTGGGTTTCAACATAAGCCAGCTTTTCCAATGCCACATTATTACGCTGATACAACTCATAAATTAATTTCCCCTGTGATACAGCATTAGGCGCCATTAGCCCATTGCTTTTACCATCGTGGTTAACGCCGATCGCGGCAATGGCACCGTAAACACGCAACCCTCGAGCCTTCGCTTCGTCATAGCGCATAAGGACAATAGACGCAGCCCCTTCCGCCGCCACAAAACCATCAGCATCCTCACTAAACGCGGCGCACTTCCCTTGCTTTGACGCCATATTCGAACGTTCTGCGAATTGAAACAACTCAGGCGTACTGAATACAGAAACAGCCCCAACAATCGCAGCTCGGCAATAACCGGCCTGGATATTGAGACAAGCCTCGTGTAATGCCGCCAAAGAGGAAGAACAAGCAGTGTCGAGGGTAATAGAGGGTCCATTAAAATCATAAAAATACGAAATCCGGCCAGAAATCGACGACGCCGCATTACCTAGAAAACTGTGGGTGCTAAAAGCGGTATCCATGTCTGTCGCTAGGACAAATTTATAATCCCCCGGTAAACTGGCCGCGAACACGCCACACTGCAATGCCTGCAATTCCTCCACCGCCAAGTAACTATCGTCAATAGCATGCTGCACCGTTTGCAATAATACGCGCTGCTGAGGGTCCATACACTTGGCTTCGTTCGGGGAAATTCTAAAAAAGTCAGCATCAAAATCCGCATAGCCATCAATAAAACCACCGACATAGTTTTTTCCGTCAGAATTTTCCCAGCGCCGTGAAGTACTAAGGCACGATGTCCCCTGCTCTAGGACACGCCAAAAAGCATCGAGGTCATCACAGCCAGCAAACTGCCCCGCAATTCCCACAACCACGATAGAATCGTTATCTATTGGGGACTCATCCTCGGTATTGGGACGATCTTCTGATGCGAGAGAAGACGACATTTTGTCTGAAAGGCGCTGGCTTATGCACCCAACTAACCCATCAATACTAATACATTCATAAATATCCGTTGGCGTCACTGCCACCTCAAACGTACGGCGAATAAATTGACTAAGTTGCGCAGCGAGAATGGAATCCACCCCCAGCGTGGCCACCGCAATATCTGTCTCAATCTCACTCGGAGAGGTCAATAATGCCTCGGCAAACAAGCCTATAATGCGTTCTTTAACGTCCATGATTGACCTCTTTCATCGCAGCGCTATCCACTGCTTGTTCAAACCAATACCCCTTGGTATCAAAAACATAACCCGGCAGATGTAAGCGTCTATATTCGTTGCCCACAAACAATTTACGCCAATCAATGGCAACCCCCTGCTGATAACACGTCTGAAGCTTGGTCATCAGCGCCGTCCATTCCTCATCCGTATAACGTTTATTCAATGGCGGTGTCCATGTTTCCCCGGTTATCCGACACTTTTCTACCACAACGTTCTCCGAGGTGCTCAACTGCTCTTTGAGGTCCGCGACAGATTCAACAACCCAGCTCATACGATACTCGAATAACTCTCGTCCACAGGCCAAGGTAAAAGCAATATCTGCGAGTTCATCCGAAGTCTTCTGTAAATACAACCACAAATTCTCCCGCATAGCGTCTAGCGATAAGATTGATCTTGCATTCAGCGTAACAAGCCAGCAGGGACGACCAGCGAGCGCCCTCGAACGAGGAACAGGCGCTTCCGATAGCACCATATGGGCATTCGAACCGCCAAAACCAAAGCAACTAATTCCTGCGACCCGGCTTCCTCCAGGCTCCCAGGGTTGGTTATTCTTAAGAAACTTAAAAGGGCTACCACTTAAGTTGATCATCGGATTCTGTTGATTAAAATTAATGTTGGCCGGAAGAACTTTGTATTTCAGGCACAACAAAACCTTCAGTAACGAGGCCATCCCCGCGGCAGGTTCCAAGTGTCCAATGTTGGTTTTTACCGCACCTAATGCAATATCACCGATACCCCGCTCGGGAGCTATCACCTTAAACGCCTGTTGTAATGCATCAATTTCAACGGGATCTCCCAGCTTTGTGCCGGTACCATGTGTCTCAATATAACTTACGCGGCTAGCAAGATCTGTTGTATAGGCTTTGCGCAATAATGCCGCCTGTGCCAGCGGGTTTGGCGCTGTCAAAGAATTTGCACGGCCACCATGATTTTCAACACACGTTTCAATGACACCGTAGATACTGTCGCTATCACGGAGAGCATCCGCTAATCTTTTTATTATCACACAACCGACGCCTTCTGCTCTAACATAACCGTTAGCGCTTTCATCGAACGTAGCGCAACGACTATCAGGAGAAAGTACCCCCATACTCTTGGCTGCATCACTGATAACGGGATCGATAAGTAGACTCACAGCCCCCACTAAAGCCATATTACATTCGTTATTCCGCAACGACATGATCCCGCGGTTAATAGCAATCAACGCACTAGAGCAAGCGGTATCTACGGTTTGGCTTGGGCCATTAAAGTTAAACAGATAAGACACCCGGTTGGCTAGCATGGCATGGGCATTACCAGTGGCCGCATAAGGGTGCGAGCTTTGCCCCCAAGACTGCAACAATGTCTGGTAATCCGTAAATTGCACTCCAGCAAACACACCGACATCCGTTAAAGCATCAGGCGCATAACCCGCATCCATCAGCGCATTGTAACTAGTCTGTAAGAACAGCCGGTGCTGAGGATCCATGAGCATCGACTCTCTGGCGGAAAGGCCAAAGAATCGGGCATCAAATTGGTCGATATGATCTATCGTTCCAGCATAATTGCTTTTATCCTGCCAGCGGTCGACGAGTCGAATAGCGCTTCGGTTTTGCATCAACAAATCCCAAAACTCATCTATATTTTCCGCACTAGGCATTACACCACTCATGCCAACAATGGCAAAACGTTCCTCGTCTTGCCTTGAGTTTTCATGGCGAACTTGAACAACGGGCTCCGATGGAGCAGAATTCTCACGCTCAACTTTCGCCGCCACCTCCTGAATAGTTGCAGCCTGCTCACTTAAAATCGTGCCTTCCTGCACCAAATACTCCGCCATGTGTCGAATATTACCGTATGTGAATAAAGCATTAGGAGGGACCTGAGTATTGAACTCCTTGCCAATCGTCTCCGCCAAAGTTTGTATCATGATGGAGTTGATCCCTAAATCTCCCCAACTTTTATCGATGATAATGTCTTCTATAGCTAATTGTGTCAGTATCTGCGTTATTTGAATCAGACATTGCTGAATGGACTCGATCGACACCTCCTGAAACACAGCTGATGCAGATGAAAATTCGGCCTCCGTAGATACCTCCGTGGCACCAAAGTGAATCAAGCTCGTCATAATTTTATCAGGGTCTCCAAGCAACCCCATAACCTGAGAGCCCCCTTCAGGCACACCATTGACCAACTTACTGAATAGCTCGCTGCCCTGCATCAGCGAGAGAGGACAAAAACCGTAGAGTCTCTGCAAGTAGTCCGCCAAAGCACGATACTGAACCATCGAATTATTAGGATCCTGATCATCAATCCACAAGGGCCAGTTAATTGAGAGCGTATGACCTCGCCGCAAACCTTTTTTAACCTGTTCATTGCGCTGTGCAGAAAATTCATCGAGGAATCGGTTAGCCGCAACATAATCACACTGCCCCACGTTGCCCATAATGCTGGACATCGAGGAGAAAAGGCAGAAAAAGTCCAGAGCTAAATCGGCAGTGCAATCGTCAAGATTTCGAGTCCCCTTTAGCTTCACCCCCATGACAGACTCAAAATCATCGAGGGATTTATTCTGCACTTGAGCGTCTTTGAGAATACCTGCGGATTGTATGACACCATCCAAGCGACCGAATCGACCCAGCACATTTGCAACTAATAGTTCTGTGTCCGAGAGGTCGATAATATCTGCCTGCATGTAACAGATCTGTCCATCGCTCTCCCTCGGCGATTCAGGTCCCGCTTGCTGTAACCAGGCCTGGTTCTGCCGGCTCAACGGAGAACGCCCTACAAGTATAACATTCGCTTTATAGCGAGCACGTAAATGACGAGCGATCTCTTTACCGATCATGCCCATACCACCGGCGATCAGGTACACCCCTCCTTTTCGCAACCGAGTACCTTCAACTAACGAGAGTACATCTAAACTCCGTTCCCAGCGCTGATGGTATTCTTTTCGTATTTCTTTAAATTCTTGCCCAATGGAACCAAGTTCATCTAACACCCACTCCCAATTAGCATCAGAATGTAATATCAGGAGTTCTTCAATCTGCACCTGCGCCGAATCAATCAATTTATTTTCCAACGCCAAAATCCTAAATACACTGGTCATAGCGATGTTTTCTGCGGATTGACGTTCATCATTAACGCATAATAACGAATAGGCGTGCTGGCTGGAGTGCATCGCTTTAGCCAATAATAACGCCGATTCGGAAGTCCAGTGAACATTCAGATTGACCCAATAAATCCGCTTCTGCCCCAGTGTTTCCATCAGGTACTTCAGCGCTTGAGCGACATCCGCTTCGCTGTCGAAACGTAAACAGATGTGATCACTCGTTAACTGTAAATGATCGCCACGACTAATACGTAAAACCTTTGTCATTCCAATATGCGTGGGTATGTTTTTCGCCTCTGACATCACCACGATCAGCGAAGGACGTGCTTGAGATGACAAGCTCTCTTGCTGTCGCCAGATCGGTTCCAATAACACCATCTCCTCATACTCTTGATTAACGCTATTTGTCTCGGAGCTATCCATAGCGGCCGATTTTTCCGTTATGTGTATATCAGCCCCACAGCCAGCAGCCAGACAAGGTGCTATATATTGATGTTTGGCAAAGGGATAATGAGGGAGTCGTATCCACTGTTTAACTGGAAATAGCACATCAAAACTGGCCGATGAGCCATGCAGATACTGTCGAGCCATTTCTTTGTATATAGTGGCCTCCGGCAGCAGAATATTCGAGGGTGCCAGCTCCGATGTCAATGTGATAAGCAGCTCCTGCACATCACGTACAACGAAACATTCTCGCTCACTATGGTGCTGCTTTGCACAACACAGCGTATAGCTCAATGCATACGGGTTAACTTCAACGTGTATTCGTAGATATGCAATCAGCTGTTGTTTAACCCGTTGCAGGCTACTTTTATTTGGCGCCGACAACGGTATCAAATACGCTTGCTGCGATGGCGCTTTCTCCCCTACATGCGTCGGTATATATTGCTGCAAAATGGCGTGACCATTAGAACCACCGGCACCAAACGAGCTTAACCCGGAAAAACGCGTCGCAGTCTCCGCTAGGAACCAGGGCTGGGACTTCCTCACCAGCTGAAAACGGGTCTGTTCAATATTCAAATAAGGGTTTTCAATCGTGCAATGTAAGGTCGGCACCAACTGTTGGTGGGCGAATTGTTGTATGACTTTAAACAAACCCGCCATTGCCGCTGCAGATTCCAAATGGCCAATATTGCTCTTCACCGAACCCAAATAACAGACGCTATCGCTTCCTACACCATAGGCTGCCTGCAATGCTTGCAACTCAATCGGATCCCCCAAACTGGTGCCAGTTCCGTGAGCCTCAACATACGTCACGTCCGCGGGGTTTACCCCAGATTGAGCCAAGGCAGCTTGAATCACGCTTTGCTGTGCCCGCGCCGAGGGTACCGTGAAACTGCTGGTTTTCCCTCCCGAGTTTATGGCTGTCGCACGCACAATAGCATAAATTTTGTCCTGGTTACGAATTGCATCCCCCACCGGTTTCAACACCACGGTGGCAACGCCTTCTCCGGGCACATACCCGTCCGCTCCAACGCCAAAAGCATGGCAATGACCGCTCGCACTCAGAAACTTCCCCTGCGACAGAAGGCGATATTTCCCCGGATGCGACATAATATTGGCACCACCAGCGAGAGCAATCTTACACTCCCCCAAGCGCAGACTATTGCACGCCATATGAAGCGCAGTTAAAGACCCCGAGCACATAGTATCCAACGTCAAGCTTGGCCCCCGTAGGTCCAATGCGTAAGAAACTCGGTTTGCAATGGATGCAAAGGAGCTGTTTATAACCCCTTCGCGGGCCTTTAGATCTTGATAATGGCCAAACATAGCGGCGGCAAAAACACCTACCTCGTGTGTCGGTTCAATAAAATACCCGGCATCTTCTAATGCATGATAGCTGAACTGTAAAAAACGTCTTTCCTGCGGGTCAAGCATTGCCGCATCCACCGGCGCGATATTAAAAAATGCAGGATCAAATTCAAACGCACTATCGATAAAGCCGCCATGACGTCCGTAGGTTTTGCCGTCCTGTGACGGCATTGCCGTATAGTCGTCGCGCCAACTCCACCGCTGTTCAGGAATAACGGTCACCGCGTCCTCGCCATTCTGCAAAGACGACCAAAACGACGCCAACGTAGCGCCATTAGGAAACTCGCCTGCAACGCCGATAATCGCAATATCGTCATCACGATAGGCATCGGCTGGCGATATTGAAGAGGCAACGGGGGAGGCAATAACAATGGGGGCTTCATCCTGGAGAGCCAGGGCTTCCACGCTTACATCAACCGACGAGGGTGTCATCGCCTCAGGCTCAACAACAGTCGACTGCAACAGTCCCCACAACATTGATTCCGCTTGCTGAATAAGATAATCAGAAAGCTGTGCAATCGTCGGGTACTCAAACAAAATAGCGCGACTCAATTCAAAGCCCCCTTGAGGCGACAATTGAGCCTCAATATCAGTACTGATCTGAATACTACCAATGCTATCAAGCCCTTTATTCAATAGGTTGTCAGTCTCATGCACAGCTTTCAATCCACTGTGGCGACGAACAATCTCTATCAGCCAGTGCTTCGTTTTCTTTATGAGCACTGCTTTATCAATACTTGTAGCCGGCTCGACCTTCGCAGTCGCTTCGCTAGTAAACGGCTGCGATGGTACTTTATCCCCCCGTATCGCATCCACGCCTTTCACTACGCCATCGTATATCACCAAATGATGTTCACCGCCTGCAAGTGCCGCCATCATTCGTTCGCAAGCATCATGGGGTGCTAACGGTCGTACCCCCGACGCATCGCTTGTGAATTGCATGCCTTCAGAGCGCCATAACCCCCAAGAAAAGCTGTACCAGCCTGGGATTTGATCCGAAACACGCTCAACAAATTCGTTGGCCGCCGCATAGGCTGATTGTCCAATATTACCGATGGTAGCGGTAAGAGAACTGAAGTTCACCACGTATTGCGGTTGATAGTCTTGCGTCAGTCTTACGAGATTCGAGACAACACAGGCCTTAGGACGCAACACCGTTTCCAACCTGTCTGCCGTTAGGTTATAAAACAATCCGTCATCAAGAGCACCCGCTAAGTTGAATACCGCTTTAATAGGGCCTACGGTCTGACAGATATGAGAAAAAACAGCATCCAATGCACTGTAATCAGCCGCATCGACACGGAAATAATTTTTTACACCGTTATTTTTCAACGACTGGGCGAGTACGTGATCCGGCGTCTTACGACCGAGCACAAAGACATTGGCTCTAAAATCCGCGGTGGTATGTAAAAAATGGCATAATTCACTACCAACACCACCCGCACCACCAATAATAATGACATTATCACCATTTTTCAGCACAGAACGCCCCGTCGATGGATAATCCGCAGGGACCAACATACGTTGGGTGAGACCGCGTCCACTCAATTGCAAGCGGACATTAGGCCATGGTAATGCTTGTTTTATCCGTTCTTTTAACGCAATTTCTGCCTTATCAACGGTAATCTGCATCGACGTAAAAGATACCTGTGGCATTTCCAAACTTGCTGAGCGTGCCATTCCATCGAAAAGGGCCGATAGAGCATCATTGTGTGAATAGAACGACAGTAAACGCATAGGATTATTCTGCGCAAACACCCACCGTAACAGCCCCAAATACCGATGAGCGTCTATTCGCCATTGATCTTCAGCTAACCCGTTCAGCGGTTGTGAGCGACTGGAAACAACCACCACATCTGGATTAATATCTCGGCGAGTAAGCGCCGCACCAATCGCTTCTACGTCCTCAAACTTGTCCAAGCGAAAACTAGCAGCTCCCATGCCTTCGGCCTCAGCTTCAATAAAGGCACAATCGGTCACGACCAATATCCGTTCCGCCTGCACCTCATCGACTAACGGCGATACCGCGTCAATGAATTGCCACTTTAATATTTCCATTCTAACACCACTATAAATAGGCTTCGGATCTACCGTCCTCCTCGTTCAGCCCATACATACAGAAAAAATACTGCCATATCACTGAATGAAGATTACGGAAATTATTTGAATAAGTTCCACCACTTAAAGGTGGTTAGCGACGACTATCGAATGTAGCGCCCATCCAGATATTTCATTGCCAGATCGATATAACCTGGAAACTCCGAATGTCGAATCATTTCAAAGAAAAACATCTCTTGGGTAATCAATTGAATACCGTTTTGACCAAGGCGCTTTATCGCTACGTCGTGATCGTTTTTGGCACGGGCAGAGCAAGTATCAGTCAGCACAAAGACATCCTTACCAAGCGCTTTTAAGTGCATAGCGGACTGCAGTACGCAAACATGAGTTTCGGCCCCAGCTAGTACATACTGTTGCTGGCTGGCAGTTTCTACTGCAGTGGCGACAGATTGCTCCTCCATATAGTCAAAATATGTTTTTTCAACATAGTCAGCGCCACCGGCCACCTCTTTCAACGTCTCGGGAAATTGGCCTAATTTTTTATGCTCAACGATTGTCGTAGGCACGCCCAAATCGCGACACACCTCCACCATCCAACGACAGTCGTTGAGTAATTTCGAACCATTTTTCAGTAGCGGTATCAAATCCAACTGCATATTAAAAATGACAACTGATGTTTTTTCTTTTTGTAGCAACATACGTCCAACTCCCTTAAACCATAAAGTCTTTAATAAACTTATGTGATTGTGCTTTGTGCAGTGATAACGATTTCGCCACCCTAAATATTCCCTCATTTAACGATGCGGCCAACTTCTCTCTCGGATGATAGACACCCATAATGTCTTTGATTACTTTGAACTGTACATAAGCAAGAGTGATATCCTGATAGCGATAGGCAGCGCCCAGCCTGTCGGCAATCACCATGGCAGAAACAACGGCCCCCTCATGCCCCGTCAAACTGGTGTCCATACCACAAAACCACAGATTATTTTTTCCTTGGATATCCCTTATTTTGGTTTTACGGTGAAAATCAATTGGGCGAAGCTTCGGCAATTTCCATTCTATTACATGGGAAACCTTTTCCTCTGCAACCGGTGTTTTAGGGTCGAAAGTAACTAGCAGTGGACGATCGACTTTACGGTACTGAGGCAATGCATTATTCACCCGAGTAAGGCTGCCAAACTGCTGATCCGGCTGCGTCGAATCAAAGTGAACCTCCATTTTAAATTGACAGTAACAGTTATTATCCTGCTCACTCATCCAGCGCGTATCATGATGAAAATAACTTTTAACCGGCACGTAATCGATATTACCGAGGATGTCTCGGTACTGACGGTCATCCGTTGCTAATAGTCGCAATGTGACATCGGCATGCGTAGCGAAAATAACACAATCAAAATCCTTGCTCTCTCCACAAAACTGCACCTTAACCCCATCAGAGGTGGGAATAACACGCTCTACAGGTGTATTGAGTTTGACCCGTTCACCTAATTCTTCTCGTATTTTTGCAATGTATCCGTTAATGCCACCTTTTGCCTTTCGCCAGTAGCCCGGCGAAAAAAATGACAACAAATTTAAACTAAAAGATATGGCGACGTACTTCAGGGTGTATTCCATCGACGGCGCGTTGCAACCAGAATATACCGTCATCATAGGTACCAAAGCCTTATACTTAAATAAATCTGAATAATTTTTTTCATCCAAATATTGACCTATCGACATACTCTTATAGCGTTCATCACTGGAGCTCATAACATCGGCCATATCCAAGTGAAAGCGATCTAATTCATCGCGTAATTCTTGCCCCAACGCCCCATCACCGGACATATTATTCCAGAATATTTCCTGTCCTGGAAAGGATGCCTGCATCGTTAACGGCGCAACATAACTGCCTATATTAAAATGAGACAGCACTTTACATAAATTGGGTGACAAGCGTTCATTAAAGTACTCCACCCCCATATCGATATACTGCGTTCCAGAATTTGTCGATATTGGGTGACTGTATGCATGCCCCCCCAAGTAATCATTCGCCTCAAACAAAGTAACATCGTTATTAGAGTTGAGCAGCCAGGCAGCGACAGAGCCAGCCCCTCCACCACCAATAACAGCAATTTTACGTTTTTTCATTTTTATTTCTCCTGTCATTGACTACTTGCTCGTAGTCGCGAACCGCGTAATTTTTGTCTGTAAATTAGTCAGCACCCGACCTGGACCAAGTTCATTGAATGTAGCTTGAGGATAATCTCGTAAAATACACTGTATGGTCTGCGACCATCGCACAGGCTTCACAAGCTGAAAACCTAATTCCTCGAGCAAGTGCTGATCACCGATCACTTCGCCATTGGTGCTGGAAATAATACGTTTGCACAAAGGTGCCAACGATTTCGTCATCAAAAAATCCACAAACTGTAATCTGCAGGGCTCCATGTAGCGAGAGTGAAATGCCCCGCTCACAGGTAATGCAACACACCGATACCCTTCTTTTTCTAATAGCGGCGCTAGCTCAATCATTCGTTCCGCTTTTCCACCGATAACAACCTGCTCAGGTGAGTTATAATTGGCAACATCGACATCGAAGAAATCATAATGGATCAGCTTTTCATGAATCCGATCTACCTGATCACCGATCACCGCTAGCATGCCGCCGTCACTGACTGACTGCATCAACTCACCTCGTTTAACGACAATTTCCAGGCCAGTAAGCAAGTCGAAACCACCCGCAGCGAACAATGCAGGAAATAACCCAAGGCTATGTCCAATAAGACAATCATAGCGTTCCCCTACATGTTCAATATGGTCCAGATACATCAGGCAACAGACGAAATATAGCGCCGGTTGTGTATACGCCGTTTGATTCAAACGCCCCTCTGGGTCGTCGAGACACAGGCGTCTAATCGAGAACCCTACGACATCCTCCGCTTTGCGGCATAAATCATCATAACGGTCGAATAAATTTTTTCCCATGCCCAGCTGCTGCGAACCTTGGCCGGGAAACATTAGTATTTTCATGATTCTAATTACTCACTATTGATGCTATTACATACAGAAACCGACATCAGCAGATATCGAAAACCTCAAACTTACTGCTCGGATGCCCCGATTGTCGTGACTCTGTTGAAATCTGGCCAGCGTCAGGCTGAACGAACACAGAGACCAACTCGTCCAACTTAATCAAAACTTGTCCTTGGCAATCTACAAAATAAAAGTCAAAGACTCTGGCCCGCTCGGAGCGACCGATGTCTCTCTCGATACAATAGCAATAGATGGCTTCGCTAGAAGGCAGCCGATGAATAATCATCTTGCCTAAGTGATAAGGCATGAAAACGGCGGACTCATCATTGCGCCCCACTACCGGCATCAAGATCGCCAATTGCAACCCAGCATCCAGTAATGCCGGTGATACCTGACTGCCCCAGTCTTGGTCCACATGCAGAAATGCACGCACTACACCTGGTATTACTTGCGCCCATTGCACGCCTTGCAGCGGGAAGCCATAATCGTAGCCGCGGAGCTTCAGATCGGCGTAGATCGTCTGTTTCGGTATTCGCTGTTGATTACCTATCTTCAACATTGCGGAGGCAAGCGTCTCGTCCATACGAGCCATCTCTTCGGGGATAGAAACCTCATCCGTCGGCGCGCGTTCTGCCATACAGAAGATTTGCGTGTCATCATCACATCCAACAAAAAGTATGCGCCCTTCTTCTTCCACCTGCCTGACAGACTGCGGCGCAGTGATTTTTTTCTTCCACATAATATTCGTAAAATTGGCATCAGCGCCGTCTTCACACAACGCAGACAGCGTCCACGCGGCAGGCGCCATCACTTCCCCATTAATTCGATGGGCCTGGGTCAGAGTGCTTAACCCTTTGACGTTAGATTCTCGCGAATCGATCCAGTGACGATGGCGAATAAAGACATACTCCGGAACCTGTAATAGCTTTCGTTCGGGGTAGTAATGAGACCAAGGCAGATCAGCGCCGGATTCATACAGCGTGGCGATATCCTTTATTCTTTCCTGCGTCAGATGAGACGGTATCTCAGATGCTACCCGATGATTTTTCGGCGGTGCTTTACGCTGTTGCAGATCAACTGATAACTGACGAATCAAATCCGTTTGATCACGACACACTATCGCAACACGGTATTTATCATGGTCGCGGGCGCAAGCCAGCGTATAAGCTAAAGCGGTCATATCAACCTGGCTTTGTAACAGCCAATCCTGTAAACGGTCCAAATTCATTTGCAACCCCGCGCTGCAGTAATGAGATAGTGGGATAACATACTCCTCTCCGTTTATGTTTTCGCCATCAGAAAGAATACGCTCTGCCCCCTGCAAAATTACATGTGCGTTCCCCCCTCCTGCACCAAAAGAGCTGACCGCTGAAACCCTGGGCGTATTCTCTGGCCATGTACGAAGTTCTCTATTTAAAACAAAAGGTGATTGGGCAAAATCGAGATGTGGATTTAATTGAACGGCATGCAGAGAAGGAACCATTTCACCATGCTGCATCTGCAGAACCGCTTTCAAAACACCGCAGAGTCCGGCAGCGGATTCCATATGTCCGACATTAGATTTCACAGATCCTAAACGAACGCTCTGCGACTTAGCCCCATCATAGCCGTTGGTCAACGCCCTCAATTCAATGGGATCACCCAATTCCGTGCCAGTTCCATGTGCTTCCACATACCCTATGTCCTGAGGTGACATATTCGCAGCATTGAGGGCCTTGTTGATTAAGGCCGTCTGAGCATCAGGGCTAGGCGCCGTATAACCATTAGCACGTCCACCGGCGTTAATAGCGGAACCTTTAACGAAGGCATAGATACGGTCCTTATCTCTAACGGCATCTTCCGCTCGCTTGAGCATTAGGCAGACCACCCCTTCGCCATCCACAAAACCATCCGCTTGCGCCCCAAATGGCTTACACTGCTCGCTCCGAGACAGCATGTGCAAGCTGCACAGCAACTCATAATGTCGCGGGTGTGTAATCAAATTGACCCCAGCTACCACGGCTTGGTCACAATCTCCACTTTTTAATCCCTGACAAGCCAAATGCAACGCCGTTAGTGAGGCTGAACAAGCCGTATCCACCGCCATACTGGGACCGTGCCAATCAAAAAAGTAGGAAGCACGATTCGCCATCGACCAAAACAAAGAGGTCGAAGGCGCCACCGACTCGTCAACCGGGGTATGCAAAGCATAATCACCATTCATTACCCCAACATAGACCGCTGTATCCGATCCCGCTAATGCCTTACGAGAGTAGCCTGCATCCAACATAACCCGATAAGTTTGCTCAAGTATGATTCGCTCCTGAGGGTCCATTTTAACGGCTTCATTCGGCGTCAAGCAGAAAAACTCATGATCAAAAGCGTCTATATCATCGATAAACGCGCCGCGATTGGTATAACTGCCCCGCCCGTTCGCAGGCGAAGACGTTATAAAATCATCCTGAACCCAGCGCTCTGCTGGAATGATGTCCGTACAATCACGGCCCTCACGAAGATTCTCCCAGAACGTCGCCACATCCCCCGCCTTTGGTAATCGCGAGGACATCCCAATAATGGCGATATCATCCGGCTGCCAAGAGACGTCGGGAGCCACATTTTCAATGATTTCAGCTCCTTTAATCGAATCTGTTCCCCCTATCGTAGCTGCAGCTTCAATCGAATCATTACCTGCGATGACGCTCTCCGATGTCGTTTTTAGCTCAAGGTATGCCGATAGACGCCTCAGTGTCGGATACTCAAACAAAATTGTCGCAGGAAGGTAGCCAAATAAGTCCTTCAATGGACGAATAAGCTCCAAGGAAATTATGGAATCAACCCCGTATTCCTGAAAAGGTGTATCAGGGTCAATCTCATCCACCGCCATCATCATCGTGTCAGCAATAATAGCTTTGACACTCGACATTACATCGTTCTGGTACCTTCTTTCATCGACAGACGTCACTATTTCCTGATCGCCAGCATCAATCGGCATGTCAGTTGGCAGAGGAAAATTCAGCGCCGACCATGACACCCCTGTCTTAAGAAGGTGTGCCGCCAACTTAGCAATCGTGGGGTACTCAAACAAAATAGTTGCCGGTAAATAGCCCGTCTTCTCTTTAATGGGTTTGAGTAATTCCATAGAAATCAATGAGTCGATACCCATTTCATTAAAAGGCACATGAATTTCTATTTCACTGAGGTTAAAATGCATGACCTCAGATATGACCTGACTAAGAAAAGCCTCGAAGCGCCCTTGCCCGCTGTAGTCATCACTGATCACCGGTAAATCCTGTGTCGCAGCTTTAGTGTGAGCAACCATCACTTGCTGATCATCACCACCGTGAGCCTCAACCTCAAAAAAACCGGACTTAAACATTAAATCTCGCCAGCTCTCTCCTGAAACGAGGGGACTATTGGGTATGCGGTATGGATCCTGACTTAACCACCAACCATCAGTCAGGCCGAACGTTAATGTCGCATAATCCGTACAAGAAGTGATCTCGTTTAATATAAAGATTCCATCATTACCCAACAAATCACGCACGTTAGCTAACGTTTTTGGAAGGTCTGCCGTCGCATGAATTACGTTAGTCGCGATGACAATATCAAATGGGGCATCAAACTCAGGGGGCTCCTCTATGTTACATATTTTGTATTCAACAAAAGAATATTCTGTAAACCGTCGACGGGCTTTATTTAAAAAGGCAAATGACACATCAGTAAAAGTGTAACTAACGTTTCCTGGTCTCAATTGAGGCAATACGAACTTACTGGTACTACCAGTACCAGCACCAATTTCTATAATTCGCAAAGGACGGTCTGTGTTATTATTCTGATAATTCTCGACAATTTCAGCGACAACACGATTAAAATAATCCGCAATAGGGTTATCACGATAGACCGGTTCAACCAAATCAAAATTACCATCCGGGAAGATAACACTCAAGGGATCAGTGTTGCCTTGTAATATATCTGGTAAATGAGCCAAGCATTGATCCACTAATTTAATGTGTCCATCGAGCTCTGGGTATTGGTTCAATAATACCGGCTGTCCTGGCGCTATAGTTTGAATAGCGCTAAACAGCTTATCGAATCGAGGTCGCACTAGCGCTGGCAAATTCACCTGGCTCAAACGCCAGCGTGTATAGGCCTGTAAATAAGCGGATATTTCCACGTTTCGGGCAACAGAAGCACCAGCCTTATCAAAAAAAGGCACCAACGTAGTAGCCTCTTTTTCCTTCGCCACTGTATTTTTTGTCGATAAACTTCCGTTAAGGCTGTTATTATGAGGCCTAATCCGCAATTTTTTTAACGCCGTATCGGAAGCCTTCACAACACTGATCTGACGGCAAGCTGAAGTTAGAAAACGTTCGATAATCGCCAATCCTTCCTCCGCCTCAATGGAGCCAATTTGCAATTTTCTCATTCGTTCTCGGTAATGCTCGGTAGCAACCACACCCACAGAGCCCCAATAGCCCCAATTAATCACTTTACTGTTGATAGCCAGTCCATTGTGCAGCAAATCAGCAAAGGCATCTTTAGCAACACATGCCGCGGTATAATTTGACTGTCCGGTGTTTGCAATATAAGACTGAATAGACGAGAAGAATAAACAGAAATCTAACGCCCTGCCTTTTAATGCCCGAACCAAATTATGTGTCCCGTGTACCTTGGGGCGAAGCACATTAAATAAAGTGTCTTCCTCCATCGCAGCTAACGAAGCATCTTCCAGCACCAAAGCAGAATGTACGACACCCTGAATCGTAGGGTAACCATCCAATAACGATTTCAGAGCATCCCGGTCATTAAGATCCAACTGATGGTAGACAACCTCTGTCGCGCCCTTTTTTTTCAACCGCTGTAACAGTTCGCTATTTTGTGGTCTACGCCCAATGATCACGAGTCGTGCCTGATAACGGGTAGCGATATAGTCTGCCAATAAACCACCCAGACCACCACCTCCGCCGATAATGACGTACGTACCCTGTATTTTGAACGCCGATTGTTTCGGCCATTTATCTAGTGTTTCAGGTTGCATACTAGCGCTACCATATTGACCATCCGCAATACATACCGGTACTCCGAGTAACGTCGGCAACGAACGACTAAGCACAGATCGTAATGTATCTGCCGTCAAACTTCGTAAAGAGAAACTGCGGATAGTCCACTCTGGCTGCTCCTTAGCCAACGTCTGAGCCAGCCCCACGTATACCCCATCAACAGGATAAGTAACACAGTCAAACATGGGACTAGAAATAGCTTTATCCGTGAACACGTCTAGATGGACAAAAGGCTTACCTTGCAAAATTTTTATCAGATTAAAAAAGGCGCTGATATCCTCATCGGGCGTCTCCGCAACCCATGGTGTACGTGTAATGAACAATATTCGAAGGCCTGCCGTGTATTGCAGCTCTTGCGTCACGTGATGAATGGAAGCGCTATCAAGCAGTCGCACGTCATCATTTGGAAACGCTGTAGCGATTTCCTGTTTCAGAACCCGCTGCGACGGTGGTATTAAAAATATTTTTGCTGTACTTGGCTCTGGAGCCAATGATAGCGGCAATATATTCCATTCTGGCGAAAAAACCAGTGAATCAATAACCGTTTGAGAAATTCCAGCATACGTCATATTAGTTATACTCCTTTATTAAAATTTGATGGTTTCACACCCAAATCAAACACCGATAATAATGGGTTGTAATCTTGATCGAAGATGGTGATATTAGTCCGAAAAGAAGAACACTTTTCCGTCAAAACAAAGGCGCTCTCCATCGCTTTGGCTGGTAGAGACCGATGAAAAACAAGACGCCCAAGAGAGTAAGGCATCAAGCTATTGCTGTGCTCGCCAATAGATATCGCCATACCTGACTGAAAAGAACAATCCATTAATCCAGACCAGCCCATGAATATGCCGTCGCTATTGCTGAGCCAAGATAACGCCAGATTATCGTGACGCTGAACATAATTGATACGCTGAAAATACTCACCATAAACAATTCCCATATCGGCAAAAGACCGATATAGCTCCGCACGGGTGAAATGATCTTGAGTCTGCGATACCACTTGGTCGCGCACATTCAGAGGCGTGGCAAGGGTATCCGCAGAGCTTCTTTGATCGTCGCCGCACACACTACCGTAACCGCAAATATCACCACCATACTCAATAAAATATTCAACACGATTATCATTAATAGGATTAAGACGCACTCGAATATCTGCGTTATCCCCAGAACAGATAATCGGGCGCAACCAGACAATATCTTCAACGATCTTAGGCGCTAACATCGGGAATCGTCTGGCTGCAGCCATCAGCGCCAACTCTATATACACGACACCTGGAAGCACCTTCAAATCCTGCACGTGATGATCTGAAAAATAAGGATGATGGCGACTAAATATCACACTGTATCCAGAATCATCATTTAAAAAACGCCAACGCCCGCCTGCATCAAAAAACTGTCTCATCGTCTCTATCACCGTTCCTAGCTTGAGGTATGGAGCAAATCCACTTTACCTTTAGTAAACCAATATTCACGCTCGTCGAAAGAATACGTAGGAAGCGGCATTCTTCTGGCGCCTGATTCACAGTACAAACGACGCCAATCAATAATGACTCCGTCTAAATAGTCAGAATGCATCTGCTGTAGTGTGTTGCCATCACCTAACCCGATGTAATCAATAGCCGCATCTTCAACATGCCTGCGCCGCGGCGTATGCACGCCCTTCCGGTGAGCCCGTAGTTGTGCCAATAAGTCATCGATACTGCTCACTATCCAAGCCTGCCGATAGTCAAAATGCGCCCGTCCACAACTCAAGGTATAGGATAAGTGAAGTAAGTCACTCTCCATCGTCGAGTGGCCTCGACGATGTTCTATATAGCGTGCCAACGCCTCTATATTATTGTTTAATGCTTGCTCAGTACGAGCCGAGACAGGAACCAAATAAAAGTCGTAAGACGGTGTTATCGTAGGCGATCCTTGTTCCGCTGCCGACAGCACCACATGCGCGTTAGCCCCACCGAACCCAAAGGAACTAACTCCCGCCGTCAATGGTGTATCAGCATTCCAGGGGGTTGCCTCCGATAGTATTCGAAATGACGATGCCTCCAAATCAATGTCCGGATTTAACGCATTAAAGTGTAAATTTGCAGGTAACATCTGATGCTCGAAAGCCTTAATTATTTTCGTGACCGAGGCGATGCCTGCAGCAGGTTCAAGGTGGCCAATATTTGTTTTAACTGCGCCAAGCCAGATGCGATTTTCTTTTTCGGGATCAACCAATTCACACCACGCTCGTTTGATCGCGGCAATCTCGATAGGGTCGCCCAGTCGTGTACCAGTCCCATGCGTTTCGATGTAACTGACTCGCTGCGCTAATTCAGGTGTATATGCATCGAGATATAAACGGTATTGTGCATTTGAATTTGGCGCAGTAAGTGAGTTCGCCTTACCACCATGATTTTCAACCGCACTTTCTATGACAGCATGAATATGATCCCCATCCGCAACCGCATCAGAAAATCGTTTTACAAAAAAGCAGCCATAACCCTCCCCTCTAACATACCCATTCGCGCTTTCATCGAAGGTAGCGCAACGTTTATCAGAAGACATAAAGCGTCCAGCGCTTAAGCCTTTATTAATTTGTGGGTCCAAAATCAAATTAATGCCACCGACCATTGCAGAATCACAAACCTGTGCGCGCAAATCTCGACAGGCTTTAACCAGCGCCGTTAGCGCCCCAGAACACGCCGTATCTAACGTAAATGAAGGACCAGTCCAATCGAAATAAGATGATAGTCGATTCGCAAGCATGCTCAGCGAGTGACCCGACAGCGAATACGGAGTCTGCTTTTCATCACATCGAGCTTGCAGCAAAGCATAATCAAGACCTGTCGCCGCCATATAACAACCCGTACGCTCTCCAGCCAAATCAAAGGGGGCATAGCCTGCATTTTCCAATGTTCGCCAGGCCGACTGCATCAGCAACCGCTGCCGAGGATCCATTCGCATTGCTTCTAGGGGCGATATGGAGAAAAAGCGCGCATCAAAGCCTTTCACATTGGGCAAAAAACCAGCAGAGTAACCACGCATGTCACGTTGCGGGGGCGCGGGTATGATGTAGTTCACTTTTTCCAGCAGCCCGTTCCAAAACGCCTCAGCATCATTCCCACCCGGCAACATCACAGACAAACCGACAATCGCCAACCTGGTATCTTGATCATTTTTTTTGTGGCAAGAAGCAATACTCTTTGCCTTATTCCCCCCAGTTTCTTGTGTCATCCGTTGACAGATGACACCCGCAATCTCATTAATCGAGCTATATTCATAAAACTCAAAACTCTGAAACTGGATATCAAAATGCAGATTAATTTCAGTAGACAGCACGTTATAACTTATAGAGTTCAACCCCATCCAACCCAATGGTTGATCAAGATCTATGACAGAAAGATCCAATTTTTCCCTAAGTATTGTCTGAATGACGCATTGAATCCCCACCTCGGCACGCGTACTGACAGTCGACCGAGACCGCTGCTGTGGTGTCGTTCTCAAAGGCAACTCGGCCATATCAGCGGTACTAAGCATCTTCAGATTAGCTTTGCCATTAGGCGTTAAAGGAATCATGGATAAGTGTCGTATTACCCGTGGCACCATATAATAGGGCAACATGCGTTGACACCATTTCACCGCCTCTGTTTCATCAAAATCACTGCCATCGGGCAGCCATAGGAAACAGCACAAGTGAGGTTCAGGCTTGGATCTTATTACCGTAAACACGGTAGCCGCCGGCTCGAATTCTTTGAACCGATACGTTATCTCAGCGGTATCAACGCGATAGCCATTTATTTTATGCTGACTATCACGGCGGCCAACGTACTCAATATTCAGCCGTGAATGGTAACGAACGACATCACCCGTTTTATAAGCCTTCTTTTCTGGATGAATAGTCACGAACACCTGCTCGGAAGCGGCATTGAGATATCCCCGCCCGACACAAGCTCCGGCGATGACAAGTTCACCCTGCATGCCCGGGGATACGGACTTTCCGTCGGGTCCCAGTATATAATAATCACTGTTTAAAACCGGCAGTCCTAAATTAATATTCTCTGCATCGACAATGCGGCGTAGACTAGCCCAAATCGTCGCTTCAGTGGGTCCATACATATTGTAGAGCAATCCTGTCTGCTGCAATAGATACTCCGCCACACCAGCGTCCAATGCCTCACCACCGCACAGAGCCTTAAATGGATGAGCAGCACGCCAACCGGATTGTTGCAGTATCCGCCATGTGGACGGCGTCGCTTGCACGACGCTAACATCGTGATGATTAATGGCCTTACCTAACAAGGAAGCACTCATCCGTGTCTTATCAGAGACAATATGTAAGTAACCACCACACACTAGTGGCAGTAACAATTCCAAGATCGATATATCGAAGCTGACCGGGGTGAGAGCCAGCAGCCGATCCCCTGCAGTAAAACCAGGAGAGGCTTCCATTGCACACAAAAAATTAGCCAAATTATGCTCACTAACCTCGACCCCTTTTGGGTTACCCGTCGAGCCAGACGTGAACATAATATAAGCCGTTCTATCCGTGTGTGCAGACATGTTGCTCACTGACAATGAGCGTAATGTACGGTCCTGAGCAACAACGTTTTTTGCCAATATTGCCTCATCGACCATGATCAATATCGCCTCAGGAAAACATGCTACTGCCCGTTCTCTGGTATGTTGATCCACCAGCAGGATTTCAACCTGCGCAGCATCGACAATATATTGAAGTCGATCATTCGGTAACAACGGATCCATCGGTACAAAAGCGCGTTGTATCGAGAGGACACTGAGGTACGCAATAGGTAATGCCGTTGAACGGCGAAGAAAAACACCAATCGAGCTAGTTCCGGTGACCCGCGGGTTCAGCCTAATACTTGAACTTAATGCGTTTACGGCTTGCAAGACATCCTGATAAGTCAGAGTGGTTATCTCATCACTCACCGCTATCTCATTCTGAAAACGAGATGCCGCTACGACAAACTTAGCAATAACGTTATCGTCAGCTGTTATAGGATACTTAGGCCCACAAACAACGGGTTTCAACGAACGACTGAGATCGCAGCCGGACAGCGGTACATCAGTACTGAGCGCTATGAACGAGGCCATTCTAACAAAATTTTCCGCTAACGCCGCCAGCGCTTCTGTCGAAATACACCGTGAAGATGAATCAAAGGAAACATACAGTTTCTGACCATCGCTACTGTAATTGATAGCAAGATCACTCGGACCGCCTGTATTTGGTTTTTCCATCCACTCTACTTCCACACCCTCCATAACTGGCACTTCATAAGGGACTAGGCCATCAGAACAATTAACCAGTAGATTGAACAGGCTTCCACCATGACTAGCTCTCACATCAGCCATTTCCAATAGCTGCAACGTGGGTGCGTGCTGGTGTACACGCACATCCTCTCTTTTTCGCTTAACCTCTTCCAGTAGATTAGCACCAGGTTGGGAGCAATCAACATGCACAAACATAGGCAGTATATTGGTATAGCAACCATAAGCTGCCCTTTCAGGGCGACTATTAACGCTATAAGCCAGAACGACCCGCCCTTCATCGTCATCACTATGATCATAACGACTAATCGTTGCAGCCGTGACGGCAACAACAAACTGGAACAAGGTAATATTTCTGCTTTCCAATAATTCACTAATCGGAAAAAAATCCAATTCATTTAAGGTCTTTTTAACAGACAAATATTCTGCAGCAGCTTGATTTTTCTTGTAACAAAAAGGCAGATTTTGATACAAACGTGCGTCATTCAATGTCTTCCGCCAATAATCAATTGTGGATGAGCCAAGTCCCAACCCTGTCATATCTACCGACAACAACGTTTCCGACGGTGAAAAACCATCCTGCCAATAACTGGAAAATAATTGCAAAAAATATTCATAACATGTTCCATCAAAAACTAAGTGACTAAACTCAAGCCTTATCAGAACAACCCCTAAATCTTTACAAAAATAACTAAACCGGTATAACTTATCTCCAGATGGAACAATCTTACTATTGGAAGCAAACAGATTTTCATTGCATACTTGCTCAAGCATTTTTTCCGGCAAAACATTCTCACCAACATAAATCTTGTTATCTCGTTCAAAAAAATAACAGAGCAATGAACAAAAATGCCCAGAAACAACCATCTTTAGCGTATGATCAAGCCTCCTAATATCAATATCTCCTACCAACTTAAACTGATAGCTTAGCGTCAACCCAGGGTCGTCATTGTCACGCTTGTATCTCAGCCACTGATATTGTTCATAACTCGTTGCTTGACGTAATCTCATAATCAATCCGAATCTTTAAAGGTATATAATTTAGTGGAAAACACCTCGTCTTTATAGGTGTCTATTTTATCAAGGGCATAACTTTTCGGCTCTACGTGTCTTTGCGTAGAATGCTTAAAAAGCAGCCACTCCAGGAACGAAGCGAGTCATACCTGTGGTATCCACGAGTAACCGTTGAATAGCTTAGTGGGCTTTGATAAACCACAGCATCGTAGCTTCCACTCTGTTATTGAATCCTTCGACAAATCTGCTGGTATGACGGACGATGCAATAGCTAGTAATTTGCTACTGATAATTCACCAAGGTTTGAATAAACCGGTTAAAACAAATGAGCTCAGAAGCGGTCACGCTATTCACCCATCTCCCCCTTGGCGACTTCTGCGTAAATATGGCTGTCGAATATCCCACTGAGTTGACGACTAAACTGATAGCCTTCTTTCAATTTTGGTAAGATTAAAAACAGCGACTCAACAACAGTCTTCTCTTCATCTGTGAAATGATCTTTTTGTTTCCTCAGCAGGGATATGATTAATCATTCCACGCAAAGACGCGTGGAGCCAAAATTTTATTGTTTCAGAGTTAACAGCTAACCACTTGGAGGTGCCTAAATAGGGGTGCTTTAGTGCAAAAGTTACGATTTAGCAATAAAAATTTTTATTACATTTAACATTGGTTTGATGTGTATATTCTGGTCAAGTACAACCGCACGAGGTTTTCAGGCGTTGTTGCATACTCAACGCAGATGGTCTTTTGATACGACTAAGCGACTCGGTAGGGCTTTGTTGCAACGCTGAATCCACGTTGTCTTTTGATACACTTAAGCAATTCGGTAGCTACTGGGCATACCGAATTGCGTAAATTTATTTAATATCGATGCTCCTAGCATCATTTCCTGTTCTTGATTATTGAAATTTATACTGTGTAATTTCTGATATCATTGCATAGCGTTTTCAGAGACATTACGTTGACCGTACCTCATTATCTTCTGCCAACCTATTTCACCAAGCGCTGATTGAGCCACTAAATTCGACATCCTTTTAGGATGATGCCAGTCATCAGCATAGGTATCTTTCTTTGGTGTAATTACAATATCCGAAATCCGAACCGGAGAAATGATTATATAAAGTATGATAGACGGCATTTGTACCGTATATCTTATCTGCGACATATGAGTCACATTCGCAGGAAGTTGCTCGCAGATATCATCAACAACCGGATCATCCATACAATTTTGATCAGTCAATACTGCCGCATGGATTATATATATTCGCTACACCGAAGTCCGCTTTACGCCAGATACGTTTGGCGTTAACCTTATGTTTTTCTTCGTGCCATTCATCTTTACCAAATACTTTCAAACCAGTAGAATCAATTGCAATTGTAATATCATCAACCGCAATAGGCGTTTTATTCTTAAATTTCGGTGTCTTTAATCCAAGTTCATTTAATCGTTTCGATAATGATGAATAATCAGGGCAATCTAAATGTGAGAGCCCCATCATGTCGAGTAAATTGGTGATAAAACCCTACTATTAGGCGACAATTAACTTGTCCGGTCGTATTGCCTCATAAAAAAACATACTACATTTAAAGATTTCTCACCACATATGTAAGTAAGAATCAAATGATAGGCTAGAAGCTACGTTTGACGCAATTGTAATTTAAACACCATGAGAAGATAATGACAGGTTTCAATGGTGCTTTTTCAGAAGAACCAGTACTGCCATAAATACGCTCGTCATTCTGTCATTTAGCTAAAATGTCATTTGATAACCAGATATCTATTCGCCCTCTATTTCTAAGAGAATTGTTATATTTGGCATAGTCAAACTGACGATATTTAGCTTTATTCAAGTTATGTTGTCGAGCTAAATTGTATTTATGTGGCATAACATTTAGGCTTTGTTTTTCAGTATAATGCTATGATAACGCATTGCCTAAATTGATGGATTATTGAGAGATAAAACAAAGCCAATAGCAAATCAGGCAAGACTTGACGCCAAGGATATTTACATATATGCTTTTAAAATCAAAAGCTTGAAAAATAAAAATAAAAATGAAATATCGCATATCGAATAACAAAAACGATATTTATATTAGAAATATCTCGAAACAAAAGCTTCAAAATTTTCCTGGCGTATATTATCAATGTGAGTATTCTTCAGGGCTGTACTCCGATTCAATGGTAAATGAACTACTTGGATCAAATTTACCGCAATCACTGAGTAAAGCTGTGACAAAACGAAAAGCAGAGTTTGTTGCTGGACGCTATATGGCAAAACGAGCATTAACATCTTTAAAATCTAAAGATATTACAGTTGGCATCAGTAAAAATCGAGAACCTATTTGGCCCCAATCATTCACTGGATCTATCAGTCATACTCAAGATATAGCTATATGTGCTGTAACATGCAGTGATCAAATAAAAAGCCTTGGTATAGATGTCGAGAACATACTAAATAAAAAAGTCTGCGCCAATATTGCTGCCTCAATACTAACTCAGCCTGAGTATAGACTTATAGGCTCCCTTCAAAACCCGGACGAAAATATACTTACATTAATATTCTCTGCGAAAGAAAGTCTATTCAAAGCTTTATACTCAGAAGTTGGTTATTACTTCGATTTTAGTGCTGCTAAAGTTATATCTATAAACTACAAAACGGGCAGATTCACAATAGAACTTATTAAACACCTCACCCCTCTTCTGCCTAACGGGAGCTTATTCAACGGAGCCTTCAAATTTGACAAACATAGGGTTTTCACAATGATTATCCAATCATCAATCTAATAAAACAGCTCTTAAAGGTTTTGTTACAACGCTAAGTCCACGTTGTCTTTTGATACACTTAAGCAATTCGGTAGCTACTGGACATACCGAATTGCGTAAATTTATTTAATATCGATGCTCCTAGCATCATTTCCTGTTCTTGATTATTGAAATTTATACTGTGTAATTTCGGGCCGATTATTTTCTGATATCGTTGCATAGAGTTTTCAGAAACATTACGTTGACATGTGCAGAAACAATAAAGTTTGCCTGTAAGGACACTGTTTTAAATAGCTTTTCATTTCAACGCTGTTATCAAGCCTACTCATAGAGCCAGTAAAGACAATGGGTTAGCTCTTACGGGCAAACTTCATTGTCTCTACAAAAATCAATGTGTTCGCATAATAAAGTTTGTACATAGCGGCCACATACAATCAGCCACTTACATAGTTTGGTATGAAAA